>X363_Desmarests_Spiny_Pocket_Mouse__coassemble_33_pt1 | contig 147562 bp, 128 predicted proteins | sample X363_Desmarests_Spiny_Pocket_Mouse__metabat2_high_PE_007 | metagenome-assembled genome bin X363_Desmarests_Spiny_Pocket_Mouse | reverse complement strand
CTCGTCCTTTTGCATTCGCAAAAAAATGAAAGCTGGTTCTACAGTGACGAGCACTAATAAACACACCGATAATTCCTCAGCGTACTTCGCCTCGAAAATTGCTATTACGCATGCAATTGGGATTTGAATCTTTTCAATGTGAGGGGACTCACTCCTAAACTATGCGCAATTTTTGTGAGGCTCATACCTGTGCTAAAAAGAAGCGATATATGCTTTTCAAGTCCGTCAAGATAGCGATGACAATTTTTCACGCCTAAAGGACGCCCTAGCTTTTGCCCCTCTGCTTTCTTACGCTGCAACGCCTCTTTTGTCCTTTGGCTGATTAAATTACGCTCTATTTCTGCACTCAGTCCAAATGCAAATGCAAGCACTTTTGATTGAATATCATTGCCCAATCGGAAGGCATCTTTTACCGTCCAAAGACGACATTCCTTTTCCATGCATTTCGAAAGAATTTCCATAATCATAAAGAGACTTCTTCCTAAACGCGAAATTTCAGAGCATATTATTAAATCGTCTTTTTTCACCGTATCAATCAAATTTCCAAGGCAGCGCTTTGAATAATTTTTTGTACCGCTCACCGTTTCTTCAATCCACTTGTCAATTTGAATTTTATACGATTCACAAAAATTTTCAATTTCAAATCGTTGGTTTTCCACTGTCTGTTTGTCTGTGGAAACACGAATATATGCATAAATCATACTTTGTATTATAACATATCTTTGTATAGTTGCAAATGACATGCGTAAAACAGTCCAGGGCTTCAGTACAAAAAATTATATTCATATCAAAATAAGAAAATTGCTCGAAAAAACAAATTAAAAGCAAGCGGAATCAGCGACTTTAAGAATGTCATAATTCCTTGAAATTGTGTATGAAACCTTTGGTTTCCAACCGCTTTTAAATCCGTTAAACTTCGCCGATTTATAAATCTCGATAAGTTTTTCATGCCGATATGCTTTAAATTCTTCCTGCACAAATTTATCCTTGACATTCACTAATTTTTTATTTCTGTCAATCACAAACTGCACGAAAAAATCATCAGAAAGAATGTTGCTTTTCTTGGAGTTGCATTCTTGACAGGCAAGAACAAAATTCCATAGGTTATCATCTTTTATAAAGCTCCAAGGAATAAAATGGTCAACTGGGACAGCCTTTGCATTTTCCAATCTTGAAAGCTCCTTGCCACAATAAAAACATTTATTTTGCCCAAATTCAACCAATGTTTTTCTAAAAATCGTCAAATCACTGCGCTCTGTTGACGAATCTAATTTTCTTGCGAGGGAGAACGCATCGTGCTCTTCATTTACGCTTTCTAGGAATTTTATCCAAGAATAGTAGTTCAATTTTTCAAACGAAATTTTATATTTCTCTAAAATTGCAACGACACTCGGATTGAGCGTGATAAAATCATCTTTTTTATCAAAATGATAGAATTGTCCATCCGTATCGCCACAAAACGCCCCAAGCACATATTTTTTTACAATCGCTGTTTCTACCAAATTTGTAATTTCTAACTGAAGCGCAGGGGTTAAATTCTCAAAAGGAAAAAATTCGCTGATTTCATTATTTGACCAAAATTCTTTTATCAGCCTCTCTATTCCAGAGCATTTTCCTTCAACGGTAATTCTCATCTGCCTTAGATTATATTTCAAAATCAGGTTCCAATATATTTCTGTAAAACGAATTGCTATTGAATTAAAACGCAGCGTATTGTCACTAATATTTATATTGAAAATATTATCTAAAATCGATTTGAAAAAGGCAAATTTATAACTTGTTGTATGCTTTCCATCTCCCGAGGTTGTTCTCGTCACAAGTTGGATGACCTCATCAAAATCAAGATTGCGAAACGGTATATTCGCAGAAGAGGATTTCCAACTTATTGCATAGTTTGTTTTCATAATTTTTACCGTTACTTTAAAGGAACAATTCTTGTGTTCATAATTATATTATCCAAATATAAAAGCTCTTTTCAAGAACAACTATTTTTCAATCCTAATTCCTTTTGTACAAAATCCCAAACAGTCTGTGCATCGTAAAGTGCAAGACGCATATCACTTTCTTCAATTTCAAATACGAACGGATAGCGAGATTGGGCGGCATAAGGTGTAAGTCGCGAACATTCAGTTTCAATCACAGAAAAATCTGAAACATCACAACAAATTTTTCTCAGCAATTTTAAATCATGCGTCCTTATGACTTCAATTTTATGCTCGACCATAAAGGCTTTTAGAGCCTTCTCTGCCGATTGTTGACAATGAAAACAAATTATTTCAAGCGGAATGGGTTTCATTCCAAGCAAATGATTTGCAGAGTCCAGGTCTCGCTTTGAATAGGCAAGCCACTCTTGGGTGTCAGAGGAAATTTCATGCATATAGTTTTATTCCTTTGTTAAATACATCACTCTCAACAAAAGATTGAGAATTCTTTCTTTTATTAAAATTTTTGCTTTCACTGACAAGCAAATCAATAGGTCTCTTTTGGAAAGGGCTTATTGCTATATTTAGTTTTTGCATTGCAATCAGTGGTCTAATTGAGTTATCAGGAATCACAACATAAATATCAAAGTCACTGTTTTCTCTCGGAGTGCCGTATGCAAATGAACCAAAAAGATAGATTTCCTCCGCGTCGATGTTTTTCTTTATAACATCAACAAGAACATCCAATTCCTCTTTTTCTTTAGCCGTCATTCTGCACCTCCCCACTCAAATGAGTAATCCTAGTAGCCCTAATTTCGAGTTTTTGTAAAAACTACAAAAAAGACATTCTTCCAGTTGCAGTGAGAAAGGTCAAAACCATGCGCTCGCGCATTTCGCGCTGATTTCGGCAAGGATTATCCTACCGTTGCTGTCGCAACGACCGCAATCAGAGCGATTTTGCCTTTCTCCCTGCGCCTTCGCGAATGTTTTTTGTATAATCATAAAACTCGAAATTAAGGCTAGTAATATTAATTTATCACAGAAGTTGTTTTTTGTCAGTAAAATCTGACATAAAATCCGAGCACAAAAATCGTTCCTTTTTTGTATCAAGATTTCTCTACTGCAAAAGTGTTTTGGTGTGAGAATTGCAGAATTCCGCTTGTGCAAAATACGCATGAAAATGGAAATTTCTGTCCATTGTGTAAAAAGGCGGTAAAATACATTGCAAGTGACTTGCGCCCTGTTTTTCCAGAAGAACGGCTGTTGCTTGAAATTATAAAAGAACGACCTCTTGCATTTTTAAAAGATTCTGTTTGGTGTGCGAACAGCCGCTATTACATAAACGGAAAAGTCATCAATTTAAGCACAAAAGAGTTGAGCCAAGCGGACACAAAAAAAATTATCGACGAATTAAAAAAACATTCCGAACAAAATAAAAAAAACAACTTCTCTGAGTTTTCAAGAAGATTTTGCGATGCAAATAAAGCTCGCCTCAATGAATTAACGGAGGAAGCCTTTTCATTCGTACAAAATGAAGCGCAAAAAACGGATTTGGAACATTTAGTCATTTCATTTAGCGGAGGCAAAGACTCCACCGTTACCGCTGACATTGTAACAAAAGCCTTGAGCGAGCCAAGCCTTGTTCACATATTTGGAGACACAACGCTTGAATTTGAAACAACTTTAAACTATGCAGAGCGCTACAGAAAAGCGCATCCTTATGCAATTTTTATGACGGCAAAGAATGAAGAGCAGAATTTTCTGAAAGTCGCGAATGACATAGGACCGCCTGCAAGGATGATGCGATGGTGTTGCTCAATGTTTAAAACAGGATCAATCACACGAATCTTAAGCAATCTCTTTGGAGATGAAAAAATCACTACTTTTTATGGAATTCGCAAAATTGAATCTGCAAGTCGTGCAAAATATAGCAGAGTGACTTCTGGTGGAGAAGATGTGAAAATTCAAAAACAAACCGTCGCCTCTCCCATTTTTTATTGGAAAGACATTGATGTGTGGCTTTATATGCTTTCAAACAATGTTGATTTTAATGATGCCTATCGCTTGGGTTATGACAGAGTTGGCTGCTGGTGCTGCCCGAATAATAATACTCGCGCTCAATTTCTTTCAAAAATCTATATGAAAGAAAAATCTGACGAATGGAGAAATTTTCTAATCAATTTTGCAAAACGCATTGGAAAACAAGATGCAGAAGTGTATGTTGATTCAGGAAAATGGAAGGCGCGCCAAGGTGGAAACGGACTGGAAGCAGCAGAAGATGTAAAAATAAAATTCACAAATTGCACGAGTGAAGAAAACGCAAAAATTTATCAGTTAAATAGACCCTTTGATGAATCGCTTTTAAATCTATTCACGCCGTTTGGAAGAGTAGCGCCAGAATTAGGTCAAAAATTGATTCACGAAACACCTGTGCTCGACTTAAAGAGCAATACGCAAATTCTTTCAATTCAGCCGTTTTTAAAAGACGGATTTTTGCACTCCGTAAAAATAAAAACGATGAACACTGATAAGCAAGGACACGAAAAACTGCAACGAGAAGCAGGCTATCAAATCAAGAAATTCAATTCTTGTCGGCAATGCTTAAAATGTGAATCTCTTTGCGCAAACGGAGCAATCACTATTTCTGCAAACACCTATCACATTGATACGAATAAATGTGTTCATTGCAGAAAATGCATATCTCAAAAATATTTAACAGGCGGTTGCATGATGGATAAATATTTAAGAACAAAAGCAACTGACGACATGGGAGAAGAAAATTGAAAACAAAATTTAAAGCGCACGAGACATTTTTCATCCGCAAAGGCTGGCTTTCAAAAGGAATGAAACACATTGAAAGAAAACCCGATTTATTCGTTGACAAGAATGAAAATCCTATGGATGTGCTGGGGCTTGGTTCAAATATGGTGAAATCCTTGCGCTACTGGCTACAGGCGACAGGACTGGTAAAAGACGAAACACAAAACAAAAAGCACATTCAAAAACTGACAGATTTTGGAGAAATTATATATGCTAATGATAAATATATAGAAGAGACAGGCACATTGCAGTTGATTCAATATAAACTCGCCTCAAACAGAGAAAATGCCACCGCCTGGCATTATTTTTTCAATAATCTCACTTCATCTGAAATCTCAAAGGAAGATTTTATCACTGAAATAAAAAAGAATCTCTACAGCGAAAACAGAACACCTCCACCAGACACAACATTAGGCAGTGACTTTGACTGTATCATAAACACCTATCTTCCGCGTTATAAGCTGCGAAATGTGGCGACCGATCTTGAAAATAATATCGATTGTCCGCTTGGTGAATTAGGCTTGCTTGACATCGTTGACAGAAAAAAAGGACTGTATAAAAAATCCATCCCTCTTGTCTCAAGTTTTAATACATGGATTATCCTTGCGATAATCGCTGACAATGCACATGCCAAGACGGAAATTCGACTGAACGACCTGCTGATTGGAGAAAACAATATTGGGAAAGTGTTCAATTTAGATACGGTCGCTCTGCTCGAAATTTTGCATGCCATCGAAAAAACAGGGCGTCTCAAAATAATCAGAACATCGGGGCTTGATGTGATTCAATTGAACAAAGCGTACACCTTTGAAGAATGCCTTAAAAACTATTACAAGGAAATGTAAAAATGAGCAACGAAATGATAAAAATTAAAAAAGGCTTTCAGTATTCTGTGAATATAGCGTATGACCTTCACAATGAGAGCAAACTAAAATCCTTTATACCAACAACATCCTCTCTCAAATTGCTTGAAGAAATCATTTTAAGTACAAATGACGAATCCACAAACCGTGCAAGAGTTATCGTTGGCGCGTACGGGAAAGGGAAAAGCCATATTATGCTTGCAATTCTTTCTCTGCTTGAAGGAATTCCCATCGAAAAATGTGACAGGATTCAGAAAAAACTTGAAGCTAATGAAAAGTTGAAGATTCTTATACAAAATTATTCAGAAAGTGACAAAAAACTACTGCCCGTCTTAATTACTGGCATCTCAAGCAGCATTTCCCAGAGTTTTTTACTTGCCTTGCAAAGAACATTACATGAAAACAACCTGCTTAATTTAATGCCTGAGACAAATTTCAAGGCGGCAATAAAAACCATCGAACGATGGAAAAGTGAATACACAGAAACGTATACTGCATTTGAAAATCAGATTTCTGAAAAAGACGGTGAAGCATTGATTTTGCGATTAAAGGATTTTGACCCAAATGCCTACAAAGAATTTGAGGAAATATATCCAACACTTACTTCCGGAAGTCCCTTCAATCCATTTTTAGGATTTGATGTCACTGAGATTTATGAAAGCGTCGCAAAAAGTTTAAAGGCGAAAACGGAATATTCAGGGCTGTATGTCGTTTATGATGAATTTTCAAAATATCTTGAAACGAATATCTCAACGGCGACAATCAGCGACACAAAAACGCTCCAGGATTTTGCAGAGAAGTGCAATCGTTCTGGAGACAATCAAATGCATCTCGTCTTGATTTGCCATAAGGAAATCAGCAATTATATCGACACACTTCCCAAACAAAAAATCGATGGCTGGCGGGGAATCAGCGAGCGATTCACCCATATACATTTAAACAACAATTTTACGCAAACTTATGAAATCATTGAAAATGTCATTTTAAAAGATACAGAACAATGGGATACATTTTGCAAGTCTCATGAAAATAAATTTGACGACCTTGTAAAACTATATAGTCAAGACAGTGCATTCAGCGATATAAGCAAAGCGGAGCTACATACCATTTTCAAAGGCTGTTATCCGCTCCACCCTCTTTCCATTTACATTCTTCCGCGTCTTTCCGAGCGTGTTGCGCAAAATGAACGCACATTGTTCACGTTCCTCTCCTCTCCAAACGCCAACGGATTAGTGCAGTGGCTCAATTCAAAGGTCTCTGCGACCGACTTTCAATTATTAACGCCCGATTTGCTGTATGACTACTTTGAACCGCTTTTTAAAAAGGAAATCTATACAGAAGATTTATATAAAATGTACAGTCTTACTGCAACATTGCTCGACAAATTGCAAGATTCATCTTTGGAGTCAAAAATTGTAAAGTTGCTTTCATTAATCTATATTCTCTCGCAGTTTGAACGGTTGCCACCAAACAACGATACCATTCACAACGCATTCAGCGACTCTTATTCTCGAGATGAAATAGACAAAGCGATAAATAATCTCATTGAAAAGGACTGCATCATCTATTTAAAAAGAAGCAACAGCTTTTATTCTCTAAAACGCAGTTCTGGTATAAACATTCAAAATGAAGTTGAAAAAGCAATTGCCTCACAGGAAAAGAATTTCTCATTGAAACGAATAGTGAATGGTTGCAGCTTTGAAAAGGCTCTTTATCCATTGCGCTACAATGATGAAAAGGAGATGACCCGTTATTTTCCATTTATATTCATTGAAGAAGACGAAATTTCAGAGGCAACGGATTGGACTGAAAAGATAAAAAATATAAAGGGAGATGGCGTTGTTTTTGCAGTTTTGCGGAACAAGGATTCCAACATGCCAAGCATTCAAGAAAAATTGAAGAACGGCAAGGAAAGTGCAAAGCGTTGTCTTTTCATCATACCAAAAACACATCAAAACCTACTTGCAATTGCAAAAGAATACAACGCCGTGAAAAATCTTCTCGACTCTACGGAAAGTGACACTGTTCTGCACGATGAATATGAAGTGATTTTGTACGATCTGCAGGAAATTATAAACGAATTCATTTCTCATTATATACATTGCGAAAAAAGACAAGCCGTTTATTTTTATGATGGAGAGGAAAGAAGCTTCCAGCGAAAATCAGACATTACCGAATTTCTGTCACAATGTTGTGAAAAGTATTTTCCAAATACTCCTATCATTATAAACGAGTCTGTAAATAAAAATGAAATTTCCACAGCAGCATTCAATGCAAGAAGTAAAATAATCTCCGCGCTTTTGCGGAACGAGCTTGAGAAAAATTTGGGGCTTACAGGAGGACAAGAGCTTGCGATAATGCGCAGTCTGCTCACAAAAACACATGTTGTTGACACAGAAAGCGACTCTCCAAAAATCAATCTCAATCCAAATGACGAAAACATGAAAAAAGTCTTGCAAACCATAGTGGATTTTATTATACATGCAAAATCAGAGAGAAAATCATTTGCAATTTTATATGACGACCTTACAACCGACAAAAAGGGCATAGGATTAAGAAAGGGAGTCATTCCCGTTTATGTGGCGTGTGCTTTTCATGAATACAAAAAGCAGATAGTTATTTATTGCAATGAGTTCGAAACCAATGTGTCGCTTGAAACAATAATCGCAATAAATGAAAATCCTCACAATTTCACAATGCGCTTTATAGACTGGGGCGAAAACGAAGAGCATTTTATTGCAGATTTAAAGACACTCTTCAGGGATTTTGTTAATGAAACGGAAAATTCAATCAATTCCTGCGACACCGTTTTCAATGCAATTCGCAGTTGGTACTTGAATTTGCCAAAACATACACGGGAAACAAAATTTGAAATGAATGGAAAAGAAATTCCAAGAAAATATGTGAAGTTTCTTCAATCTATAAAACTATCGCAAAATGCAAGGGAATTTATCTTTGAAAAATTACAGTCACTTTTTAGTGTCACAAAAGAATTGTCAAAGGCAAAAGAGTACTTTGATTCCTATATTGACCGTGAAATGGCCATTTTTTCAGAAAAGGTGTGCGAAATGTTCGATTGTCAATCTGATTTCGCATCTTCTGACCTCGCATCTGAACAAATGGCGGAAGAAAATCCTTTCCGTTCAAACCTTTCTAAAACGCTTGAACGGTGGACGGAAAGCCTCAACCCAAAAGTCTTTGAAAAAGTGTTTGCCAATGGAGCGGAACGATTTTTGAATATGTGCAAATCAAAATCCCTTTCTGAAAAATATTTGCAATCACAAATGGCTTTTGTAGCAACAGGTTTGAGATTTGAAGACTGGAAGGACACAACAATTGAAGCTGCCTTGAAAAACATAAAATCTTTCAAGGAAGCTGTGGAAAAGGAAAATGAAAATCTTGAGCACCCATCTTTTGGAGAGAACCCAAACGCCAACCAAAACGCACCAGCCGTCCCCTCCATATCCAGCGGAAATATGTATGAGATACATTTTGTTGCAAAAGACGGCTCTGCTGCAACAAGACGATTTGAAAAGACAGAAATTTCCTCAAAAGCAAATATACTTTCAAATTCCATTAAAAATACGATTAGCGGAATGGGGCTTTCGATAACTGAAAGCGAAAAGCGTCAGGTTTTAATTGATTTACTGATAAAAATGTGTGAAGGAGAGACTAAAGATGGCATATTTTGACAATGCGGCAACAACTTTTCCCAAGCCAAAAGATGTGTATGATTTTATGAATGAATTTTATCGGAGTTGCGCGGGAAATGCAGGGCGAGGAAGCTATTCACAGGCTGCAAATTCCGCCGCGCTGACAGAAGAGACAAGAAAATTGCTCTTGCATTTATTCCATGCTCCTTCACGGCAAGTCATTTTCACCCCAAGCGCAACAATCGCCTTGAATATGATTATTCAAGGGCTTCTTGCAAAAGCGTTAGGCTATGGAGCGCCTTTAGTCCTCCGCAACGAAGTGAGGAGGATGACCGTGAGGGAAGCGCGGAACAGCCGACCTGCCGAAAGGCAGGGAACGCCCAATGAAAAATTCACTGTGTATATTTCGCCGTTTGAGCATAATGCCGTGACGAGAGTTTTGAGCGCATACAAAGATGTGATACAGATAAAAATTCTGCCAGTGACAAAAGAGTTGGATTACGACTTTGAAAAAATGAAGAGGGAATTTGAAGATGAAAAGCCAGATTTTGTGATTGTAAGTCATGCAAGCAATGTGATTGGTTTTATTTCTCCAGTTGAGAAAATTTTCTCGCTTTCAAAAAAGTATGGGGCTATAACAGTGTTGGATATGGCGCAAACAGCGGGACTTGTTGACATTTCCTTGGCGAGTGAGATTTTTGACTTTGTGGTTTTTGCGGGACACAAAACATTGTATGGACCGACGGGAATTGGCGGCTTTGTGATGAAAAAAGAATGTGCATTGCCAGCGGTTTTATTTGGCGGCACGGGCTTTGAAAGCGAAAGCCAAAGAATGCCTGAAAGTCTGCCAGAGCGATTTGAGGCGGGCACCCAAAACATCTTGGGGATTGCGGGTTTAAACGCTTCGCTCAAATGGATTTCAGGAATTGGACTTGATGCATTACGAAAGAAAGAATCCGAAAACAGAAAGCGATTATTGGAGATTTTTTCAAACTATGATTTTGTAAGAGTGGTGGGCAATCAAGAGAATGCGGAGGGCAACAAGGGCAACAAGGACGGAGAAGATTTTGTTGGCATCGTTTCAATTGTGTTTGACGAGGCGACAGGCATCGCAAGCGACAGCGCAGGAAGGATTTTTGCAGAGCGAAACATCAGCGTGCGAAGCGGTCTGCAATGCGCCCCGTTCGCCCACCAGTTTTTAAGAACACTCCCCGCCGGCACCGTACGGTTCAGCGGAAGCTACTTCACAGCGGAAGAGGACTTTGAGGAGGCGGAGAGAGCGATGAGAGAGATTGAAGGGGAAATATGAGTTTAAAAGATTGCAATATAGAGAAAGAATATATTTCATTGAGAGATAACATTCCACAAGATTTTTATTTGCCTTTACTAAAAGAAGCATGTTTATACCAACGAGCGGTGGGATATTTTTCTTCTAACGCTTTAATAGAAATTTCTAAAGGTGTTTGTTCTCTTGTAAAAAATGGAGGAACAATTCAACTCATCGCCTCTCCAAATTTGTCAGAAGAGGATATACAAGCAATAAAAGAGGGATACGAGCATCGTAAACTAATTGAACAAAAAATTATAGAAAGTCTTGAAAATTACGATGATTACGAATCCCTTGAAAGACTAAATTTGTTAGCAAGTCTCATTGCTCAAAAAAAACTAGATATAAAAATCGCTTGCACAAAAACATTTGGGATATATCATCAAAAGATTGGGCTAATCTATGACTCAGAAGGAAACAAAGTGGCTTTTTCAGGCTCCTCAAATGAAACGCTTTCCGCTTTTGTGGAGAACTACGAATCATTTGATGTCTTTAAAAGCTGGGAAAATGAGGAGCAATTCCAAAGAGTGGAATCAAAATGCAGAATTTTTAATTCCATTTGGAACAATCAAGAGGATGCCCTTATGGTTTTCGATTTTCCAAATGTAAAAGAAGAGCTGATAAAAAAATATACATTAACACATTCTCCCCGATTGGATTTAGATGAAGTCAATTTGAAAAAAGAATACAACATTGAAGAAAAAACACCTTTAGAATTAAATGACAGTGAGACTCAAAACGAAACGAACTTCATAAACATTCCAACGATTCCACCTGATATGAATTTTTACGATTATCAAAAAGAAGCAATAGAAAACTGGGCTTCTCAAAATTATCGTGGAATATTTGACATGGCGACTGGAACGGGAAAAACTCTTACAGGATTAGGAGCATTAACCAGACTTTCAAATGATTTGAATAATAATTTAGCGGTGATTATTGTAGTGCCCTATCAGCATCTCGTTGAGCAGTGGGTAGAGGACATTGTTAAGTTTAATATCAAACCAATCATAGGATACAGTGCATCTCCTCAGAAAAATTGGAAGGACAGATTAAAAAATGCAATAAATTCACAAAATTTAAAGATACCTGCAAATTCATTTTTTTGCTTAATTGTGACAAATGCAACATTTAAAAATCAGTTTGTACAAAAACAAATCGACAGAATAAAAAGTAATATCCTAATTATTATTGATGAAGCCCACAATGCTGGCAGTAAAAATTTTTCAAAATTATTAGATGAACGTTTTGATTTTAGGCTTGCACTTTCTGCAACATTGGAGCGCAATCATGATGAAGAAGGTTCTGTTTTTTTGCATGATTATTTTGGAAAAAAAGTAATTGAATATGATTTAAAAAGAGCTATTGATAATAAAAACCTTACACCATATAAATATTATCCTATCATTGTTTCCCTTACAGAAGATGAATTGATTGAATATCGGGACAAAACAAATGAAATGGGTAGACATATAATTAGAAGTAAAAAAGGCAAATTGAGATTAGATTCTTATGGAGAGTTATTGGCAATACAACGTTCACGAGTAATTGCAGGTGCAATAAACAAATTAGAAGAGTTTAAAAATGCTATACTTCCATATAAAGATAAACATAATATTCTTGTTTATTGTGGAGCGACAACAGTAAATATAGAAAACACACCTTCAGAAAGTAATGAAAATTTTGACAACACAGAACTTGTAGAAAGGCAAATTATAGCTGTTACTAAAATTCTCGGTAAAGATTTAGAAATGTCCGTATCTCGATTTACTTCTGAAGAAGATATTGAAAAACGAAAAACAATAACCGAAAAATTTAAAGAAGAACAATTACAAGCAATAATTGCAATAAAATGTTTGGACGAAGGTGTTAATATCCCCGCGATAAAAACCGCTTTTATTTTAGCTAGCACAACAAATCCAAAAGAATATATACAACGCCGTGGACGCGTTTTACGATTATGGAAAAACAAGCCATTTGCAGAAATTTATGATTTTATAACATTACCGAGAGAATTAGATACTGTGAAGAATTTTACAAAAGAAGAAATACAAGGCGATTTATCCTTGGTAAAAAATGAGCTTCGTAGAATGAAAGAATTTTCTCGGCTTGCACTCAATGAAATTGATTCTTTGTCATTAATTTCAGAAATACAAGATGTCTATGAAATTAATGATAAAGACTTAAATAATGTAAGTACCGATACAATTCAGGAGGAATTCAATGGACAATGAAATTAAAGTAGATGAAACAAAAGTTAAGTTTCTTATGAAAAAGATTGTGTTAAAAGAAAATCTCAATTTAAAAACCCATGAAAAAAATGACGCAGAAATGGTGAAGTCAATTCGTAAAGAAATTGAGGAGGCTGTAAAATGTTACTAAAATCAATAAAATTGAAGAATTTTCGCCAGTATAAAGATGCCTCGTTGGATTTTGCACAAGGAACTGATGAAAAAAATGTAACAATTATAATTGGCAAAAATGGTTCAGGGAAAACAACTTTCCTGCAATCTTTTTTCTGGTGCTTTTATGGAGTTACATATTTTAAGAAGGATCAAAGTGTTTTGAATTTAGATATAGCCTCAAATATGACTCCTGAAAATCCAGCAGAAGTAAAAGTAGAATTAAAATTCCAACATGGTAAAATTGACTATACTTTCAAGAGGACTCAAAAATTTAAAAAGAGTTATAATAATGAAGTGAAGCCAGAAAATTCTGTTTGGGAAATTCAAAAAATTGTAGATGGTAATTCTGAATTTGTAAAACCTGTAGACAGAGAATCTGTCAGAAATTCAATTCTTAGACAGGAGGTATCAAAATACTTCTTCTTTGACGGTGAGAGAATTGAAACTATGGGACAGGAAATTGCAAATGGAAAAAGGACTGAGGAATTCGCCGATGCTGTAAAAGGATTGTTGGGACTTTCTGCAATGCAAAAAGCACTTGAACATTTGAACAAAGGTTATAAAAACAGTGTTATCGGAAGCTACAATGATTCTTATGATTCTGAAAGTGATGCAGATATAAAAGCACAAACTAAAATTGTCAAAGAATGTGATGAAAAACTTGAAGCTATTGAAAACGAGCAAGAAGAACTGGACGACAAAATATCCGAAGCGGAACTTGAAAAAAATAAAAGACAAGAAGAATTGTTGGATTATAAAAGCAGCGTGGAACTTCAAAAAAGGAAGAATGACTTAAATAAAGAAATTGGACGTGAAGAGAAACTAAAGAGTTCTGCTGAAAAAGACATTTGTTCGGACTTTAATTCTCAAGCCTTGTCTTTTTTGTCTTTAAGTTTAATAAGCGATGCGTTCAAAATAATCGTAAATCATGATTTAGATAGAAGTGATATTCCAAACATTACCAATAAAACAATACAGTATTTAATTGACCACAAAGTTTGTCTCTGTGGAAATCCAATCTGTGATGGCTCAAAGGAACTTGAAAAAATAAACAAATGGTTTGATGTCCTACCACCAAAATCTATTGGAAATATGGTAAATGATTTTAAAACAACCGCTCAAAATCGAATCTCTTTAAAAAATAACTTTATTGAAAAACGAAATGAAAAGCTTGCTGCTATTTCAGAGTCCCGCAATGTAATAACAAACGATAGCGATGAAATAATGAAAATAGATGAAAAACTCGGTAGCGATGATGTAGAGGAAAAAGTTCAGACACTTCAAAGTAGAATAAAAGAATATGAGCGAACCATTTCAAAAAGTCATTCAAGAAAAGAAGAATTGGCTGCTCAAGTAGGAGGATTACAAAAAGATAGAGAAACTGCTGAAAGCAATCGGAAAGAGCTTTCTTTGAAGAATGAGAACAATCGTAAAATTGAAATTTACAAAGCCTATGCACAACGCATTTATGATTTACTAAAAGAAGAATATGATTCAAAGGAAAAAGAAATTCGTGAACGCTTAGAAAAAAATATCAATGAAATTTTCAGCAATATAAATAATGGCGATTTGTCTTTGCATATCAATGAAAAATATCAGATTGATGTTTTTGCAAACAACATCAATACAAAAGTGGAAACTTCGGAAGGGCAAAGCCTTTCAGTTATTTTTGCGTTTATTACAAGCATGATAAAAATGTCGAGAGAAAACCGTTCGTCTGATGATGAAACCAATAAAACTCTCTCTTCTGAAATTTATCCGCTCGTTATGGATGCACCTTTGTCAAAATTCGACAAGGAACATATAAAGAATATTTGTGAAAATATTCCTAAACTTGCAGAACAAGTCGTAATTTTTATCAAAGATACTGACGGTGATATAGCAAAAGAATACTTGAGCGAAAAAATTGGAAAGGAACATCGATTTATAAAAATCAACGAAACAGAAACCATACTTGAATAATTTGGAGGAAAATATGTTTGACAAAGAATTTAGATTTACAGGAAAACATGCTAATTATGTAACAAAACTTTCGAGTAAATTTGGAGATACAACTGCTAAAATTTTCGATAGCAATGTTAATGTTTATGTACAAGCACCCATCGTTGGATTTTTATTTCAAAAGAAAAGTCCAATAGATAACTCTAGTGAAGATACAGCTCATATTTTAAGAGACCAAATTTTAGGTTATAAGCAAGATCTTGAATTTAATATGCAACTTATTTTGCTATTGGACAAAGAGTATGAACCAGATGAAACAAAAAGAGTTGACAAAGCATTTAGAAACTTTGGAAAAGATGAAAATGATATAGAGTTGTTTTCATCTTATGTCCGTGGGGGAATTGAAATTCTTTATGAAAAATTAATCGAGAACGCTTCTACTTCTGATGATTATATTCAAAATCTTTGTGATTTTACTAACCAAATAAATGAACTGTATAATAGTAAAGTAAATATAACAGAACTTCAAAATTTACTTGCTAAACGATTATGACAAAACAACTAAAAGAAGGGCTTGCTTGTTTGATTGAACATGCAAATGCAAACGGTTTCTTGTTATTTTCAGATATCTTAGATATTTCACAGAAATTTAAACTTGAAATATCTGATGTTGACTACTTAACAACTGCTTTATTAGAAAAAAATGTTATAATACAAGAAAAAGATATTTCTTCAGCCATCAAAGAAACAGTACATCAAAATGATTTTGATGTAAAAGAATTTGAGGATTTTGCCCAATTAGATTATAACAAAGTCTTTTCAGAAATAAAAAGTTTATCACCATTACAAGAACATTTTGTAAATTATGTAAAAAATGTTATTCCACCTCAAAGAAATGAAATTCAAACTTTACAATATCAAGTTTTAGAAGGAAATAGATATGCAAGAGAAAGAATGATTAAAATGCACTTAAGACAAGCATTAAAGATGGCTCTTTATTTTTATGAGACCTATGAACAATCAATTGATGATATGATTTCATTAGCTTGCGAAGGATTAGTAAAAGCAGTAGATAATTACAAGCCAAATATCAATGGAGCATTTGGTAGTTATGCCTCATTATGGATGATGCAAGTATGCAATAGTAATTTACTTACAAAAAAATCTGTATTTCATTATCCATCACACTTTATGGAATTGTATACAAAATTATTAAAAAATCATAAATCTGCTCGACTGGCTTACTGCTTCGCCTGTTCCACTCTAAAACGTGAGGCAAATGCAGAAACACCATCCGCTAAACTATAACTTATTGCACGCGCCTCACACACCTTTGATTTTTCTTCCATTCTATGATATAATGCTTTGTATGAGTGATACTAAATTTCAAATTGAACAAAAAATTGTTTATCCAAGCCATGGAGTTGGGAAAATACTTGAGGTTTTTGAGAAAGATTTCCGTGGCGCTATGATGCTTTATTACAAGATTTACATTGAAGCATCTGATATGATTGTTATGGTTCCCGTTGAAAAGGCTGAAGAGTTGGGAATCCGCGCGGTTGTTTCTGGCGACGAGGCGCAGGCTGCCCTTGAATTGCTTTCTGATGACTTTGAGCCTATCACCTCCGACTGGAAGCTGCGCTACCAAATGAATTTGGAGCTTTTGAAAAAAGGTACGATTGCTGACATTGCAAAAATTGTACGCTGCCTCTATAACCGAAGCAAAGTCAAGGAACTTCCTATTCTTGAACGGAAACTATATGACTCTGCAAAGAAACTGCTTATTGATGAAATATGCCTTGCAACTGGCATAGACGAAAAAGATGTTGAATCCAGCGTTCACACAAAACTAGAGCCTCCTGGATCCGCTCCAAAAATCAAGCATATAATAGAGGATCTTGACGATGAGGACGATGATTTAATGGATGATGTCAACGGCTCGTCAAAGTCAAAGGGTCGTTCTGACGATGACGACGATGATGATGACGAAAACGATGAATCATCTCCTTCAGAAAACATCGAGAATCAAGATGATTTTGACGAGGACGATGACCTCTAGTTTTTTTGCGAAAACCGCAGTAATCATCACAGCGGCAGGCTCTTCAACGAGAATGGGCGCGCCCCTAAAAAAGGAGTATCTTCCTCTCAAAAACGGAACGGTTCTTTCAGAATGCGCACGGGCATTTTTAAATGCGATTGCGCCATCGTGCATTGTAATAACGACTCCAAGAAATGGGGAGGAACGCGCACACCGTGCGCTCTTTGCGGACAATGAAATGAAAAGCATGCTTTCCGCCGCCCACACCGCACTGCATTTTGTCGAAGGCGGCAAAACGCGCCAGGAGTCTATTTTAAATGCCCTGCTCTTTCTCGAAAAATCCAATGCAAATCCCGAAATCGTTTTAATTCACGATGGGGCGCGCCCTTTTGTAAGTGAAAAAATTATCCAAGACACCGCACATGCGACTCTTGAATTCGGAGCGGCGGCGCCAGGAATCACTCCTGTTGATACGCAAAAACTCGTTTCCTCCGAGGGCTTTATCACAGAGCATCTCAAACGAAACAAAATGGTCGCCATTCAAACGCCTCAAGGGTTTCAATTTGCGCCACTGCTTGAAGCCCACAAAAGAGCCTCTCTCGAAAAAACAGAGTACACCGATGACACTGAAATCTGGGGAAACTATAGTGGCAAAGTGAACATTGTTTTAGGCGATGCAACAAATAAAAAAATCACATACTCGGAGGATTACAACGTGCAGAACAATGTTGTTTTTAAAACAGGACTTGGATATGACATTCACCCACTGGTCGAAGGCAGAAGGCTTGTAATCGGCGGCGTTGTGTTTCCCTTTGAAAAAGGAGAGGCGGGACATTCCGATGGAGACGCGCTTTTGCATGCAATCACCGATGCCCTTTTAGGCGCAAGCGGTCTTGGGGACATTGGCAGTTTTTTTCCGCCAGAAGAAAACGAATGGAAAGACGCGGACTCTGCGTATCTTCTAAAGACTGCATGGGAAAAAATAAAAAGCCACGGCTGGAATTTAAACAATATTGACTGCGTTATAAAACTTGAAAAGCCAAAATTTCTGCCAAGGAGAAATGAAGTTATCGAGTCAATCGCACACATTCTTGAAGTGGAACAAGACAAGATATTTGTAAAGGCAAAGACAGGCGAACACCTCGACAGCGTCGGTCGCGGAGAAGCAATCGAAGCCTGGTGTTCCGCCATTTTAATAAAATAGCCTTAATTACGAGTTTTTGTAAAAACTACAAAAACTCGTAATTATCCCTCAATCTTTTCAACAACAAGGGAGCCCATTTTCTTTGTGCCAACCAATTTGCCGCTCGCCTTCACCGTTTCAAGACCACTTCCTGCGATGTCGCATGTGCGATAACCTTCGTCAAGAACAGCGTCCACCGCATTCTCTATGTCCTTCGCCTCTGTTTCAAGACCAAAACTATAGCGCAAAAGCATCGCCGCGCTCAAAATAGTTGCAAGCGGATTCGCCACATCTTTTCCTGCAATATCTGGAGCAGAGCCATGGATTGGCTCGTACAATCCAGGTCCTTTCCCATCTCCAAGAGAAGCAGACGCAAGCATTCCGATAGAGCCCGTAATCTGACTCGCCTCATCACTCAAAATATCGCCGAACATATTGCTTGTCGCAATCACATCAAATTGTCGAGGATTTCGCACCAACTGCATCGAAGCGTTGTCAATATACAAATATGAAAGCGTCACATCAGGATAATCACCCTTCACATCCTCCGCGACGCGTCTCCACAGCTGACTTGAATTCAAAATATTCGCCTTGTCAACAACACAAAGCTTTTTCTGTCGTTTTTGCGCATATTCAAATCCCATGCGGACAATTCTTTCAATCTCAGGACGAGTGTATTTTTCCGTGTCCCATGCCGTATTCATATCCTCGCTTGTTCCACGCTCTCCAAAATAGATTCCGCCCGTCAACTCGCGAACAATCAAAATATCAAGCCCATCACCAACAATCTCGTCTTTCAGCGGACACGCATCCTTCAATTGCTTCCACATAACCGCAGGACGGAGATTCGCAAACACCTTCATTCCGCTTCGAAGCCCCAACAACGCTTTTTCAGGGCGAATGTCCGATGGAAGATTGTCCCATTTTGGCCCGCCAACCGCGCCAAGAAGCGCCGCATCGCTATTCAAGCAAATGTCAAGCTGCTCCTGCGGAAGAGGCTTTCCAAACTTGTCTATTGCACATCCACCCGCAATTACATTTTTATACTCAAATGAATGCCCGTATTTTTTTGCGACTGCATCAAGCACATTCACCGCCTCAACAACAACATCAGGACCAATTCCGTCTCCAGGAATCAAAGCAATTGTCTTTTTCATATTTTTACCTCAAACAATTAAAAAAAATTCAACGCCGAAAAAAGTTTAGAGGGCGTTTTACTAATTTCATACCTAAAGTTATACCAAATTAACGCTGTATCGTCAATTTCCTTAAAAAACACTGCCAGTTGTCAAAACACACCACAAAAAAAATCAATTTTTAAAGACCAAGGAGAGGGAGGCTTCCCCCTCGCTTCCACCGCCGCGTCATTCGGGAACGCTCGCGCAAAGCGCGGCATTCCGCTCATTCCTTCTTTAATTTGCAACATTTGAGGAAACTTCAGTTTCCGAGAATGTTGAAAAGGTCGTTTCGGAATGCAATGAGAAACGACAGTGGATAAGCGAGTTTTGGAACAAAACTCGAAGTTAAAAACAGCAACGCTATTTCAGTTGCTGTTTTTAAACCTTCTATTTTTTGCCCGTTTTTTCGCTGGGTTTTTTCTTTGCCTCCATAACCATCGCGCGCATTCTGTCTTTCGCACTTTCAACATCATTTACCATAAGCGTTGGTTGACCAGTAGCGTCAAGAGTATCTCGCCAGAACGCTCCCTCAGGGTCAACAAAGTTTCTGTACATAGTTGCCATAGAAATTGGAATATGAACAAATTTATCATGCACAAGACCAATCACAATCTTTGTTTTTCCTGCCATCGCCGCATGAACCGCATTGTTCCCCAATCTTTCACAATATACAGAGTCGCTCGCAGTCGTGACAGACGCACGGATATGATAACTAGGATCGATATACTTTAAGTTTATCTCTATGTTCTTTTCTTTGAAATATTCTGTAATCTCATTTCGCATAAACGCACCAATGTCTGCAAGCTTGATGTTTCCACTCGCATCTGTTTGGTTGGTTTTTGCAAGGAGCTCCTGCCCCGCCCCTTCTGCAACGATAATTACCGCATGATGCCGACGCGCAAGTCGCTCCTCGAGGCAGTGTAAGAAACCGTTCGGACCATCCATATCAAACGGAACTTCAGGAATAAGACAGAAATTCGTTTCGTGGCTTGCAAGCGCGGCAGAAGCGGCGATAAAACCAGACTCGCGCCCCATAAGCTTCACAAGTCCGATTCCATTTATTTGAGAGCGCGCCTCCATGTGGATTGACGCAACAATTTCCTTTGCACGCTGAACAGACGTTTCAAAACCAAAAGAACGGTCGATAAACAAAAGGTCGTTGTCCACTGTTTTTGGAACGCCAACAACAGCACATTTCAATCCGCGCTTTTCTATTTCATTGGAAATATCAAGAGAACCACGCTGAGTGCCATCGCCACCGATGATAAACATCATATTTATTCCGTTCTCTTCTATTGTATTAACAATATCAACAACACGCTTTCCACCACCGCGACTCGTTCCAAGAAATGTTCCGCCGATTTTATGAATTTCATCAACAAGATTCGGGTCAAGCGCAATCGTGTCATACCCATTCTCCTTGAAGAATCCTTGATAACCATATTGAAAGCCCTTTATATCACGAACGCCATAGCGATTCCACAAACAACGCACAATAGCACGAATCACATCATTCAAACCAGGACAAAGACCGCCGCATGTGCAAATGCCTGCATGAACATCCTTTGGATTAAAATAAATGTACTCACGAGGACCTGCCTTTTGCATTAAATTGCTCGCATCAAGAGGGTCGTGCTTTGTAATATCATACACATTAACCGTATTTCTCACATAAGAATCGTCAACAACATAATTCGCACTATAGTCGCCAATAACCGTTGAGAGTTCTATTGGAGATTTATATGTGCACTCCCCCAATGTTTCCGTTGTAAAATCAAATTTTTCATCAGTTGTCATTATAGTCCTCCTTAAAAATCGCTATCGTTTTTTTATTTCTCAATTTCCTTAAAATTACGCGTTGCAGCAAATGCCCGTTTCCCAAAACACTTCCTCAATTTGCGACAGTGAGCGAATCTTCAGATTTGGGAACTGTCGCAAACGCCATTTTGCAACAAAGTGAAAAATGGCAATGGATAAGACAGTTTGCATTGCAAACTGTCGTTAAAATCCACGCGCCATTTCAGCGTGGATTTTAAACCTTCCTCAATTTGCGACAGCGAGCGAATCTTCAGATTCGGGAACTGTTGCAAACGCCATTTTGCAACGAAGTGAAAAATGGCAATGGATAAGACAGTTTGCATTGCAAACTGTCGTTAAAATCCACGCGCCATTTCAGCGTGGATTTTAAACCTTCCTCAATTTGCGACAGCGAGCGAATCTTCAGATTTGGGAACTGTCGCAAACGCAACTTCGTAATGAAATGCGAAGTTACAGTGGATAAGCGAGTTTTGTAACAAACTCCCTGTTAAAAGTGGCACCGATATTTCAGTCACTACCTTTAAACATTGTTTTATCCTATAAATATACTCACAACAGCCTTTTTTTTCAAATCTTTTTTGGCGTTATCAGCGTTTTTATACCCTCAATAACAAGGATTATCGCAAGCACCATCATAAAGAGGGCGAGAACCACTTGTGCATACGGCCCCCACCCAGCACCACCTTTTTCAATAATCCGAATTTGATTCATCGCGGTGATTGCAAGAGAAGAGATAGTCACAACAATCATAAAGCCCATTGGAAAAAGGAACATCTTGTTGTTTTTCCCGATGTTTCCAAGCCAAACAGCAACCGCAAGAAGTCCAATGCCTGCAAGAAGTTGGTTCGCAGCACCAAACAACCCCCAAATTTTTCCGTATCCAGTCATCCCTAAACCAATTCCACATACAACCGTTACTACAGTAGCAAAATAGGGATTTACCATAATCTTTCGCCAGCCGCTTTTCACATCTTTCACCGTTTCTCCTTGCTCAAGCCAAAATTCCTGAAACATAAAACGAGCAAGTCGAGAAGCGGTGTCAAGAGAAGTCAAACAAAACGCGGAATAGGTGAGAACAAGCAAGGTGTACAGAGACGATTCAAGACGAGCACATCCTGGAATCTTTGCAACCATCGCTGCAACGCCACCAGCAAAAATATCGGTAACACCTTTTGTGTGTCCTGTTTGCCGCGCATATGCGACCGCGCAAATAGTGACCACCGCAAGAACGCATTCAAGCAACATCCCTCCATAGGCAATCGGTTTTGCATCCTTTTCCCTGTCAAGCTGCTTTGAAGTTGTGCCAGAGGCGACAAGAGAGTGGAATCCAGAGATTGCACCACACGCAACAGTGGTGAACAAAATCGGGAACATATATTGCATTCCATTGGAAGTGAAAACCTTAAATCCTGTAAACGCAGGCAAAAAAACCTTTCCTGTTTTTGGGTCAACAGCAGAAAGACTGGGATGCGCTCCAATTATGCCGACCAAAGAGATGAACAGCATTGCATAAAGCAAAAATGATGAAAGATAATCACGAGGCTGAAGCAAAATCCAAACAGGAGTTATAGAAGCAACAGCAATGTAAACACCTATGATTATCATCCATGCCTTTTCATCAAGATAAATCGGATGAAATCGCATTCCAATGACAAGACACGCAATAATCGCAACAATGCCGACAAGAGATGACACCAGCATCGACACGCCCCTTCGGTACACGGCAAATCCAAACAGAATCGCAACGACAATAAACAAAATGGAAACCATTGCGACCGATGCATTTGCGGCAGAAGCCTCTTTATCAACGATTTTCACATATTCAACGGACTTCTCTTCCACAAGAAGATTCTCGCCGCCACTATCGTTTTCAGCATCACCCATATCATTATCAATGGCATCGTTTTCAACAATCAATGCAGCCTCAACGGATGTCTTTTTTTCAACTTCCTTGAAAGTTGCCTTAAACGTTCCTGCAACGATTGAGGCGAAAGCGGCGACCACCAAAATCAAAGTGAGATATGCAAACAAGGTAAACAATCTCTTCGCCTTTCTGCCAACATTGGTATTTATAATCTCACCGATTGACTGCCCCTTGTGCTTTATCGATGCAAAAAGCGCGCCAAAATCATGAACGCCTCCAAAGAAAATGCCACCGATTAAAACCCAAAGCGTGACTGGAATCCATCCGAAAATCGTCGCGGCAATAGGTCCTGTTATTGGGCCTGCTCCAGCAATTGAAGAAAAGTGGTGTCCCATAAGAACAGGAGCCTTTGCAGGAACATAGTCAACTCCATCACTCATTGTATGCGCAGGCGTTTCGTCATTCCCTTCACCAACACCCCATTTTTTGGCAAGCCATCCACCATAAAAAACATAGCCCGCCAAAAGAACAGCCAAACAAATTAAAAGCAGCACAAGAGAGTTCATACTTCCTCCATATATAATAAGGGTCTTTGTATTTTTACAATACTATTATATCGCATTTACAATTTTTTGTACCATTTTTTTCACCCCTTTTCCGCGTTTATTTGAAAAAACCGCATTTTTTTCGCATTCAATCAGCGCGGTATGCCATTCCATCCAGCCGTAAAAAGAAAATTTAAAGCTTTTATAAATGTGACATTTTATGATTGCTTTTTTTGCGTTGTCATCGGCATTGTTGCAAATAAAAATGGGTGTCACATAAGTGCACATGTGCCCCGGTCCAATAGTTGCACGAGTTTTCCAATCATCGCTCACCTCCTGCATGCAACGGAAAAGCGCTTCTTCCGTTAAAAAATCCGTTTGAAAAATATACAGGAATTCTTCGCAGTCCGCGCTCCACAGACTGACCTTTTGACTCACCATAAATTTTTCGGAATGCTCAAAATAATCGCACCGCGCCACAAGAAGTGCAGAGTCGCTTGTTGAGCCATCTTTTAAACCGCCCGCAAGACCGTCTCCAAAACCATCCGCTGGATAAACCGTATAAAACGCCTCCATACTCTTCAAAAGCGCGTTTTTTACTTTTTCACAATCTAAAGCCATTTTATCACATAAAGCCATGTTATCGCTTGGCATTCCGCTCGTTCTTTACATATGCGTTCCATGTCGTGCTGACCAATGTGTCCACATCGCTGTATTCAGGTCTCCAGCCGAGCAATGACGCGGCATATGCATTCGATGTATAGAGGCAAGCGGGGTCTCCTGGTCTTCGCTCGACATTTTTTGAAGGAATCGGTTTTCCTGTGATTCGGCGGGACGCTTCAAGAAGCTCCAAAACAGACGTTCCTTTTTCCGTTCCAAGATTCACTGAAAGGCTCTTGTCGTTTTTCACAAGGTAATCCAACGCCATAACATGCGCACGCGCCAAATCCGTCACATGCACATAATCACGAATGCAAGAGCCATCGGGGGTGTCATAGTCCGTGCCAAAAATGTTCAGCCCATCTTGCTTTCCTATGGCGACTTCCATTATGCGCGGCAGCAGATTCGCGGGATTTTGCTCAAGCCCGATGCACACGCCCTCTGGATCGTACCCCGCGGCATTGAAGTATCTCAACGCCGCAAAACGCATTCCCTTCAATGTGTCGTACCACTGCATAAAACGCTCTATCTCAAGCTTTGTAAAACCATAATAATTCTCAGGATGTTTCGGATGCTTTTCATCCATTGGGAGATATTCGGGGGAGCCAAAAATAGCGGCGGACGAAGAGAAAATCATCCGCTTGCAGTTGTATTTCACCGCGGCGTTCATAATATTCAGCGTTCCCGTGATATTGTTTACAGAATATTTTTCGGGCGCGACCATTGACTCTCCCGCAGCCTTGAACGCCGCAAGGTGCGCAAACGCATCAAAGCCCTTTGAAAACGCCGCGTCCAAATCAGATGGTATTAAAATGTTTCCATAAATGAACTCATTTTGCGGAAAAAGGTTTTGGCGCAATCCGCTTGAAAGATTGTCAAAAACGCTCACCTCATGCCCTGCCTTCATAAATTCCTTTACCACATGGCTTCCAATGTACCCCGCTCCGCCAATCACCAGTATTTTCATATTCACCCCCATTTCAATTAACGAAAAAAACATATACACTTATTATAGCACATTCATACTTTTGGTACTAGGCTTATATTAAGAGGAATTTATGACAGTAACAAAACAAAAATGGGGGACGCTTTGCAATGGGCAAACCGCGAACCTTTACACGGCTTCGAACGGCACAATGTCTTTCAGCGCGACTGACTATGGTTGCACACTCACTGGAATTTTCCTGCCGAACAAAAACGGTGTCTTCACTGACATTCTTTTGGGTTTTTCGACCTTGCAAGGATACATCAACTCTCTGAGCTGCTTCGGCTCAATAATCGGGCGTTTTGCAAACCGCATAAGCGATGCACAATTCAAAATTGATGGAAAAACATACCAACTGGACAAAAACGAAAACGCCAAGAACACATTACACAGCGGCTTCACACGCTTTGACCATTTTCTTTGGGAATCCAAAGCCATTGAGACCGAAGAAGGGGTCGGCGTACAATTCACGCGATGCAGTGCCGACGGAGAGCAGGGCTTTCCTGGAAATCTCACTGCAACCGTAAGCTATATGTTAAGCAGGGACAACCGCCTGACTTTGAAATATAGCGCAAAAACCGATAAGGCAACGCCCATCAATTTTACGAACCACGCGTATTTTAATCTTGCTGGAAGTGGAACTATTTTGGAACATGAATTGCAGACCGATTGCCAAGGGTATCTTGAGGTGGACAAAAATCATATTCCAACGGGAAAAATACTTTCCGTAAAAGGCACTCCGTTTGATTTTACAACTATGAAAAAAATTGGCGCGAACATACATGAAACTGAAGACGGCTACGACCATTGTTTTGTAACGCCCATATACAATGGAAGAGACTCTGGGCTTCCGCTCGATGAAAAAAAACTCTTCCGTGCGGCGGTGTTGATTGAACCGAAACTAAAAAGAAAAATGTATGTTGAAACAAATCAAGAGGGCATGCAAGTATACACGGCGAATCAAATTGAAGGAATCATTGGAAAGCATGGCGCAACATACCACAATCACGAAGCGCTATGCCTTGAAACACAATGCTTTCCTGACACTCCGAACAAGGCGGAATTTCCTCCGTGTATTTTAAAGCCTGGCGAAGTCTACAATGCTGTTACTGTGTATGGGTTTGAATTTTAAATTGAGTTTTTCCCAAAACTACAATTTTAGGAAAACAACCCTAGATGTATTTGAGAGCGTCCACAAAGCGAGCATGGAAAAGCAATCGTGCGTGCAAGTATATTGCAAGTGCGTGCAAGTGCATGCGATTATAATTGACATATCAAAAATATGTGAGATAATTAAAGGAGGGGCTGCGTAGCAGCGACCCCTTTATACTTTTAGCTTTTCTAAATTATGGAGGATTTCATGAAAAGATTAGTTATCACAATTTCATTGGCAGCGTTGACAGTCCTGTGCTTGGCAAGCTGCTCAAAGAAGACCGATGCAAAAGCGACCGCCGTTCTCAACAAGGACAAGCCGCTCGTCTTCTTCAACAGACAACCGTCAAATCCAACGACAGGTTCTATCGACATGACCACTATGAACTGGAACGACAAAACATACTATGTTGGCTTTGACGCTGCGGGGGGGGGTGCCGTTCAAGGAGAGCTTATAACAAATTACTTGAAGGAGCAAGACCCTGCAACAATTGACCGCAATGGAGACGGTGTAATCGGGTACCTCCTTTGCATCGGTGATGTTGGACACAACGACTCAAAGGCTCGTACAGAAGGCGCACGAAAGGCTCTTGGAACTTGGAACGGTTCGACAGATCCTACAGACGCAAAGGAAGGCTCCATCACAATTGGTGACAAGACATTCAAAGTCGTTGAGCTTGAGGGAAAAGCAATGACAGGAACTGACGGTTCAACATGGAACGCAAACGCCGCCACAGAGGCTATGGGCAACTGGGCGACAAAATACGGCGACCAGATTGACCTCGTTGTTTCAAACAACGATGGTATGGCTATGGGGTGTCTCCAGGCATCTAACTATCCAACAGGAGTTCCCATCTTTGGATACGATGCTAACGCAGATGCAATTGAAGCGGTTGGCGCTGGAAAGTTGAGCGGGACTGTTTCACAGAATGTAGACGCACAGGCAACAGCAACATTGCAAGTTATCCGAAATCTTCTTGACGGACTTTCTGGCGATGATGTTTACACAAAGGGAATTTTCGAGCCTGACCAGTATGGAAACAAAATATCCGCGAACCTTGAATACATCTCTGACACAAAAGCAGTTCTTGCAAAGAACACTGGTGTAAACGCAAGCAACTGGAAAGACTATGCCGCTGGAAATCGAGACAAGGGAATCTCAAAGACCACAGCGGAAAAGAAGAAGGTTCTTTTGACAATCTACAATTCCGCGGACAACTTTCTCTCTTCATCTTACCTGCCGGCATTGCAGTATTATGCGCCGCTACTCAACATCAACCTCACTATTGTACAGGGCGATGGACAGAACGAAGCGTCATGCCTAGACAAGTTCACAAACTTGAACAGCTTCGATGCCTATGCAATCAACATGGTAAAGACGAATTCTGGAGCGGACTACACGGACAAGCTTAAGTACTAGCTCTCGTTTTCTATAAACAAAAAGCGGTTAACGATTTTAATTGTAATTTCACTCGTTAGCCGCTTTTTTTGTACACGGCACTGAATCCGACTATACGGAGAATTGTATGGACGATATTGTTCTAGAAATAAAAGACCTTTCAAAATCGTTTGCGAAAAACAAAGTTTTGAACGGCATAAAGCTGACGGTCAAAAAAGGGTCTGTCATGGGACTTATGGGCGAGAACGGCGCTGGCAAGTCCACGATGATGAAGTGTCTTTTTGGAATATATGCGAAAGACGAGGGGCAAATATTCTTGAATGGAAGCCCCATAAACTTCACCGATCCAAAACAAGCGCTTGAAAATGGCGTTGCTATGGTTCATCAAGAATTGAACCAATGTCTGGATCGTTCCGTTAAGGACAACTTGTTCCTTGGACGATACCCCACAAAATTCGGAGTGGTAGATGAGCAGAAGATGTTCAAGGAAACAAACCGTCTGTTCAAGTCCCTCAATATGAGTGTAAATCCAAATACCATAATGAGGACTATGTCCGTCTCGCAAAGACAGATGGTTGAGATTGCAAAGGCTGTTTCCTACAACGCAAAAATCATCGTTTTGGACGAACCCACATCATCGCTTACTGAACCGGAGATAAACAAGCTGTTTTCCATAGTTCGAGACTTGAAATCAAAGGGAGTCTCGTTCGTGTATATTTCGCACAAGATGGATGAAATATTCCAAATATGCGATGAAGTGTCTGTATTGAGAGATGGAAACATGGTGTACACATCGACCATCAAGGACACCTGCATGGACAAGTTGATTTCCTCGATGGTAGGACGCTCCCTTGACAAACGATTCCCGGATGTAGACAACACGCCTGGCGAACCGTATCTTGAGATAAAAAATCTTTCCACAAAATACGAGCCGCATCTACAGGATATATCGTTCACCGTAAAGAAAGGCGAAATATTCGGTCTTTATGGATTAGTGGGGGCGGGACGAAGCGAACTTTTGGAATCCATATTTGGAGTGAGAACCATCGCATCAGGCGAAATAATACTCAACGGAAAAAAACTGGTGTTCAATAACAGCAAGGACGCAATGGACTACAATTTCGCCCTTGTCACGGAAGAGCGAAAATTCAACGGAATGTTTGGCAAGGCAAGCATAGAATTCAACACGACTATAACCAATCTGCCACAGTACAAGACCGCCTTTCTTCTTTCCAACAGGAAGCTGCAGGAGGCCGCGAACAGAGAGATAAAGAGAATGCACACGAAGTGCGTTTCTGCGGACGAGCTTATAACATCTCTCTCCGGGGGAAACCAACAGAAAGTCATCATCGGAAAGTGGATGGAAAGGGAACCTGATGTATTTCTCCTTGACGAGCCCACTCGCGGTATAGATGTGGGGGCAAAATATGAGATTTACCAGCTTATTATACAGATGGCAAAGGAAGGCAAGACAATCATAGTCGTTTCCAGTGAAATGCCTGAGATTCTCGGAATTACAAATAGAATTGCGGTCATGTCCAATCACAGACTTGCAGGCATTGTTGACACAAAGGACACCGACCAAGAAGCATTGCTTCGTCTCTCTGACAAGTATTTGTAACTGGGCTGGCAGTCAATAACATAGCATAAATTTCAAGTTTTTCGTGCAAACGAAAAGCTGAAAGGCGAACCATATGGACATTAGGCATCTTTGGCTGTTCAGAGTTGCGCGCAGATTCATACAAAAATCTGCGGATACAGGCATTCACCTTGAACAACGCCCATCGTAGATGAAGTGATTACATTTTCACTTTTTTTGTGTATACAAAAAAAGTGCGAGGCAAACGGCGCAACATATGGACATTAGGCATCTTTTGCTGTTCAGAGTTGCGCGAGTGTTTGCCCTTACACAGGAGTAAACTATGGCGAACATGACAAATAAGAGTGAGCTTTTGGCGCAAGCACAAAAACGGCTGAAAGAACTCAACGGAAAGAAACTGGATCTTCAATCTTTCGATGCAGATGAAATATTGATGCAGTATCAGCAGACTCTAAACAACCTGCGAAAAGACGGAGTAAACAAGGTCACCGAGCTTGGGCAGAGCATTGTTGCGGCGAAAAAGAACAAGATGCTGGAAGCCGATGAACGAGCACGGACAATCAACGACTGCACCGCCCAAATCATAACGGCAAAGGAAGTCGCTCGAAAAAATGCTCTCGAGGACAAAGAAATCACGAAAGATGCTCTTGTCTATGCAAACGCGCTTGCCGCAAAGTACATCGAACAAACAAATACAGAACAGGACAAGGAAATCGCAAGTTTGAAATCTCAATATGCAAAGAAAGTTGAGCAAATTAAGAGCGACAGCGCAAAGAGACTTTCCGCTGCAACCGACAAACAGTCACAAGAGCGCGTAAAATACGAAATGAAATCATCTCTTTTCGATGCGAAAAATGAATTCACAGAGCATGTGGATCGATGCAAGGACGCAAAAAAACAGGCTTTTATAGACCATGTGCAGGAAAACCGTTCTCTGCGAAATGGACGCACGAATTTCATAGAGAATATACAGATGAGCTTCAAGAACTACATCTACAATTTCAAGGCATCCAAGTTCTTTTTGAACAATGGACTTTACATAGCAATCCTTTTGTTCTTCATCATCTGCATCATAATCGCCCCGCTCTCTGGCGCGGGAAACCTTCTTTCTCTGCCAAACCTCTTCACGATTCTTGAGCAGTCGTCCACACGAATGTTCTATGCGCTTGGGGTTGCGGGGCTGATTCTCATCGCAGGAACGGACTTGAGCGTGGGAAGAATGGTCGCTATGGGAGCCGTTATCACGGGACTTATACTGCATCCCGGCGACAATATCGTCAAGTTCTTCAATATGGGACCATGGAATTTCACTGCGCTCCCGATGGGCGTAAGGCTCGTGATGGCATTGTTCCTTTCGATATTCTTCTGTGTGCTTTTCTCCTCATTCGCAGGTGTATTCTCGGCAAAGCTCAAAATCCACCCCTTCATCTCCACGCTTGCATCGCAGCTCATCATCTACGGATTGCTGTTCTTTGGAACGACAGGAACTCCTGTCGGCTCTATTGACAGCAAAGTAAAGGATTTGATTGGCGGTCGTTGGGTTTTAGGAATGGTGAACGGCGAGCTTGTCACATTCCCAAAACTAATTATTCCCGCCGCGATAGCCATTGCAGTGGCTTGGTTTATTTGGAACAAGACAACCTTTGGAAAGAATATGTATGCCGTCGGCGGCAACGCTGAGGCGGCGGCGGTGAGCGGAATCAGCGTATTCAAAGTTACGATGGGAATATTCATAATGGCTGGCATATTCTACGGCTGCGGAGCGTTCTTGGAGGCGTTCAGAGCAAATGCAAGCGCAGGAACAGGACAGGGATACGAAATGGATGCCATTGCCGCCTGCGTTGTGGGAGGCATCTCGTTCAACGGCGGCATAGGAAAGATAAGCGGAGCGGCAATTGGTGTGATTATCTTTACTGGTCTCACCTACTGTCTCACCTTCCTCCATATAGATACAAATTTGCAATTTGTGTTCAAGGGCTTCATCATCATCGCCGCCGTTGCCTTGGACAGCATAAAGTACCTCAAGAGGAAGTAACGCAACCTACTAGTATGAATTTCGACTTTTAAAAAAATTAAAAAAAACATTCTTCCAGTCGCAGTGAAGAAGGTCAAAATTCGGGGCTAGCCCCTCGCGCTGATTTCGGCAAGGATTATCCTATCGCCTGCCATAGGCAGGCGGCCACAATCAGAGCGATTTTTCCTTCTTCCCTGCTCCTTCACGAATGTTTTTCTCGTCATAGTATAAAAGTCGAATTTCATACTACTATTTCTTCATCAACTTTTGTTGGTTGTGGTTGCGTTTCCCGTTTTGTGCGCGACGCTTCCAAAACTGGCGAGAAAAGTGTATCAGAATTAACGCAAACGCCCCTTCAAGGAGCATTTATAAGGAATAAGTAAATATGCAAACCTATTATTCATATCTTATTGAATCCGCAGCAACTAATAGCGCGCAGTTAAAATGTGAGATAGAGAAACAGTTTTTGAATCTGTACGGCTCCTCAACAGAATCTGTTCAGTTTTTCTTTGCTCCAGCCAGAATAAATATCATCGGAGAGCATATCGACTACAACGGCGGAAAGGTTCTTCCTGCCGCCATTGACAAGTACATTTTTTTGGCCATCAGACGGAGAGCCGACACCGTAATCAATTATGATGATATTCGTTTTCCGGGAAGATTCACTTTTACCATTACAGACACATTTTCCTACAGAAAGGAAAATGACTACTGCAATTATCTTAACGGTATAATCACGATTCTCAAGGACAAAGGATTTACCCTTGACACTGGTTTTGACGCATTGTTTTTCAGCTGCATCCCTGATGGTGGAGGCGTCTCTTCTTCTTCCGCCCTTGAATGCTGCTTTGTCGCGGCGATGAACAGTTTGTACAACGGCAATTTAACGCCTGTAGAAAACGCACTCATAGGTCAGGAAACGGAACACCGCTTTATGAATGTACAATGCGGGATTATGGATCAGTTTATCATCGCGACAGGAAAAAAAGACAATGCCGTTTTGTTAGACTGCGCGACCTTGGAATATGAATATGTTCCGCTCCATTTGGGTGACTACCGATTCGTAGTGATGAACACAAACAAAAAGCGTCGGCTCACCGACTCAAAATATAATGAACGGGTGGCTGAATGCAAAGAGGGGCTTTCCCTTCTCAATAAAACCCTCGCAATAAAAAAAATGCCTCCCATTGAAAATCCCTGCGCCATAACAGAAGAACATTTAGAAATGCTGAAGGAAATGGGAGTCTCTGATGTTATTTTCCGCCGTATGAGACATTGCCTCACAGAAAACAATCGTGTTTACAAGGCCGCAGAGGCTTTAAGAGCGAGGAACTTGGAGACACTTGGAAAACTCATGAACGAATCCCATGAATCCTTGCAGACAGATTACGAAACAACTGGCAGAGAGCTTGACACGCTCCATAGTGAGGCGAATAAAATAAAAGGTTGTTTGGGCTCTCGCGTGACTGGAGCGGGATTTGGAGGATGCGCCATCGCCCTTCTTCACAAAGACTGCATAAACGAATTTATACAAACTGTAGGCAGCGCCTACAAAAAGAAAATCGGATATGAAGCCACATTCTTTGAATGTTCCACGGGAAACGGAGCTGGAACGCTAGAATAAACGCCTGTACACATCGTAACCGGCGTTTTATGGAGAAGCTACTATGATTTATGATTTAATCAATGAACTTGTTCGCTACGGATTAGACACAGGGCTGATACACAAGGAAGATATGGTTTACTCCGTGAACAGACTTTTTGCTCTTTTTACCTTGGATGGAAACGACAAGGCAATCCCGACAAACCATAAACCGCAAAAACGAGAGGATTATAACCTGCAGCGCATTCTCTCTGACATGTTGGAATGGGCAAAAACGCAAAGTCTCTTGGAAGAAGACTCCACAGACTATCGCGATATTCTTGATACGAAAATTATGGCATGTATCACGCCCCCTCCCTCCCAAGTGAACAGCCATTTTTGGAATTTGTATGAAAAGTCCCCAAAAAAGGCCACAGATTGGTTCTATGATTTTTCTCAAAACACCGACTACATTCGACGATACAGAGTCAATAAAGATATTAAGTGGAAAACAAAAACAGAATACGGTGAGCTTGACATCACCATAAACCTGTCAAAACCAGAAAAAGACCCCAAAGCCATTGCCGCGGCAAAACTAAAGCCGCAAGGTGGATACCCCAAGTGCCAGCTGTGCATTGAAAACGAAGGATATGCAGGGCGAGTTAATCACCCCGCCCGCAGCACACACCGCATTATTCCCGTAACAATACAGGGAGAGGAATGGGGCTTTCAATATTCACCCTATGTCTACTATAACGAACACTGCATTTTGTTGAATAAAAAACATGTTCCGATGGTCATCAACAGGGACACATTCGCAAAGCTTTTGGATTTTGTAAAACAGTTTCCTCACTATATAATCGGCTCAAATGCCGACCTGCCCATTGTGGGGGGCTCCATTCTTTCCCATGAGCACTTCCAGGGAGGCAATTATGAGTTCCCTATGGCACGAGCAGAAATAGAGACTCCTTTCACATTGCCCGATTACCCCGATATTCAGGGGGGAATTGTAAAATGGCCGCTTTCTGTCATACGAATCCGCCACAAAAATCCCAGCCCCTTGGTAGAAGCCGCAAGCCTTATCCTTTCAAAATGGAAGGGATACACTGATGAGGATGCTTTTATTTTCGCAGAGACAGAAGGGATTCCCCACAATACCATCTCTCCCATCGCCCGTTTCAAGAACGGTATGTATGAAATGGATTTGGCTCTCCGCAACAACATTACCACGGAAAAATACCCACTGGGAGTATATCACCCTCATCAGGAATTGCATCACATCAAAAAGGAAAATATCGGCTTGATTGAAGTCATGGGACTGGCGATTCTGCCTCCCCGTTTGCAAAAAGAGATGGCGTTGCTCGCGGAATATATTGTCGAAAAGAAAAATATTCGCGAAAATCCCGATTTGGAAAAACATGCCGACTGGGCGGAGGAATTCATTTCTCGCTGCACCCCCGAAAATGTACAGCACATATTGCAAGATGAAATCGGAACTGTTTTCTCTCAGGTTTTGGCGCACGCAGGAGTCTTTAAGCGCACAACGGAAGGAAAAAAAGCGTTCTTGAAATTCATAGAAACCGTGAAGAAATAAAAGGAAGAAAGACGCGCACAGGAAAAACGAGAAGAGACGCACGAGAAGCACGCGCATTGACAATTCAATATCGTACTGATAAAATCCCCTACCAATGCAAAAGGGAATAGAAGGTTTAAAATCCGCACTAAAATGGCGTGCGGATTTTAATCTCGAGTTTGCTGCACAAACTCGCTTATTGACTGTCGTTTCTCGCTTCGTTGCGAAACGACCTTTTCAACATTCTCGGAAACTGAAGTTTCCTGTGATGTTGAAAAATAAGGAAGGTTTAAAATCCACGCTGAAATGGCGCGTGGATTTTAACTACAGTTTGCAATGCAAACTGTCTTATCCATTGCCATTTTTCACTTCGTTGCAAAATGGCGTTTGCGACAGTTCCCGAATCTGAAGATTCGCTCACTGTTGCAAATTGAGGAAGGTTTAAAATCCATGCTAAAATGGCGCGCGGATTTTATCTCGAGTTTTGTTCCAAAACTCGCTTATTGAATGCGATTCTTCACTTCGTTACAGAATCGCATTTGCAACATTTAATGAACATTATGGCTTATATAGAATTGAAAAACGTTTGCAAGACCTACACAATGGGTGAAGTAGAAATTCATGCCCTCAATGGAGTGTCATTTGAAATTGAAAAAGGAGAGCTTGTTTGCATCCTTGGACAATCGGGAGCAGGAAAAACAACATGCCTGAATATGCTTGGTGGAATGGACACATTGACAAGCGGAGAACTTATTGTTGATGGAAAGCGAATTGACAAATTGACGGAAAAAGGGCTGGTTAAATATAGAAGAAATGACATCGGTTTTGTTTTTCAGTTTTATAATTTGATTGGAAACATGACCGCTTTAGAGAATGTCGAGCTTGCAAATCAATTGTGTAAAAACCACTTGGATGCGAGTATCATTTTGAAAAAAGTGGGACTCATAGACCGCAAAGATAATTTTCCTTCTCAACTTTCAGGAGGAGAACAACAACGAGTTGCGATTGCACGGGCGTTGTCAAAAAATCCAAAGCTTCTGCTTTGTGATGAACCAACTGGAGCGTTGGATTACAAAACAGGAAAACAAATTTTAAAATTGCTTGAAGATACATGCAGAAAAGAAAAAATGACCGTTGTTATCATTACGCACAATTCTGCTATAGCCGAAATCGCGGACAAAATAATACAATTCAAAAGCGGCACGGTAAACGAAATTATTATAAATGAACATCCCAAAAATATTGATGATGTAGAGTGGTAGAATGAAAAAAAATGTACTTGCAAAACATATTTTCCGAAAAATCACAGGGAACTTTAAAAGATTTCTATCTCTCGTTTGCATGGCATTTCTTGGCGTTGGATTTTTTTCAGGCATCCAATCCACAGGACCTGATTTGCTAAAAACATTGGACACATTCTGTGATGAACAAGAATTTTTCGACATAGAAATTGTTTCACCAATGGGATTAAGCGATGACGATCTTTCAGAAATCAAAAAACTCAATGGCGTGGAGAAATCGATCGGCACTTACAGAAAAGATGTGTACTTTGATTTAAACGACACAGCATTCAATGTGCGTTTGCTTGGTATCAACGATAAAATAAACAAATTGTTTTTGGAAGAAGGAAGCCTTCCGACAAATGAAAGTGAAGTTTTAGTTTCGTCAAATTTGATACGCGAAAACAAATTAAAACTGGGCGATGAAATTATTTTAGACGGTAAAAACTATACAATTGTTGGCACCGCTTTAAGTCCGTTGTATTTTTATAATGAAATGCCTTCCACAAATCTTGGAAACGGAAAGATTGATTACTATGCGTATGTGAATGAAGAAGTGGTGAACAGCAACACTATTTTCACAAATGTGTACATTACAGTTTTGGGTGCAAAACAAGAAACTACGGATAGCGAAGCGTACACAAAAAAAGTCGATGCTGTTATTGAAGAACTTGAAAAAATAAAAACGACTCGCGAAAATGCCCGCTATGAAAATATATATGGGGGCTATCTGAAAAACGCATCGCTCATGGGTATGACTGTAGACGAATCTCAACTAGAAAAGCCCATGTGGTATATTTTTAATAGAAATGAAAATGACAGTTACGAGGGACTTCTCAGCGCAAGCAAAAACCTCCGAAAAATTGGAGCCATATTTCCCATCATATTTTTTGCAATCGCCGTTTTAGTGAGCTTGATTTCAATGATGCGCATGATTGATGAAGACCGCACAGAAAACGGTACGCTCAAATCCCTGGGATACACTAATTTTCACATCACTGGAAAATACATCGTCTATTCTCTCATTGCGACAGTTTCAGGTGGAATTATTGGCATGTTCATCGGACCGACGCTGCTTCCAAAACTCATTTGGAATATTTATGGGAAAATTTTTTACATACCAACATTTTCTTATGAAATAAATAATTTTTCAGGAATCATAGGACTGGCGATTTGCATTTTTTGCATTTGCGGAAGCGCGATATTTGTCTCCTTGAAAAATTTAAAAAATGTTCCTGCCACTCTGATGCGACCAAAACCATTGAAAAGAGGAAAGAAGATTTTTTTGGAAAAAATAAAACAATTTTGGAAGAGCCTCAATTTTTCAAATAAAATCACCATTAGAAATATTTTTCGATATAGAAGTCGCGTGCTCACAACAATTATAGGAATTGCAGGGGGCACGGCGTTAATTCTTGCAGGCTTCGGTTTGAAGGACTCCTTAAAAAATGTGGTGAACTACCAATTTGAATCAATTTTTAATTACGATAAAATTCTTGTTTTAAAAGATACCGCTGATAAAAATGCGCTCATGTCTGATTTGGAGCAAGACGAAATGGTAAAGCACAGTGTAGAAGTGAATATGAGCACTTTCACGGTGAAAGGTGAAAAACAGGAAGTGACATTAATTGTTTCGAACAATGACGATGATTTGAAAAAAGTCATTACACTAAAGGATATACAAAGCAAAAAAGAACATGTATTTCCAAGCGATGACAACATTATTATAAGTGAAAAAACATCTCGACTTTTTAAAGTGAAAGCGGGAGACACCCTTGTTTTGCTCGATGAAAAAAATAATGAGCACGACCTCAAAATTGAGTATGTTATCGAAAATTATATAAATCAATATATTTATATTTCTAAAAAAACATATGAAGAAAAAATCGGCAAGTATAAAACAAATTCTCTTTTAGTCGCATTGAATGATATTTCCCAAAGCGAAAGCAAGGCATTCAATGAAACATATATTAAAAAAGCAGAAATTATTTCCATTATTGACAATGAAGATGTGAAGGACAATATTGAGAAGATATTATCTTCCATTGATTCTATTGTTGTCATTTTAATTGTCGCCGCCGCATTGCTTGCATTTGTGGTTTTGTATAATTTGTCGAATATCAATATCAGTGAAAGGCGACGAGAGATTGCAACGTTAAAGGTGCTAGGATTTTACAACCATGAAGTAGACAATTACATCACACGAGAAAATGGTATTTTAACAGTCATAGGAATTGCATTGGGGCTGTTCGGGGGAAGCTATTTAAGTCATTTTATCATTTCTACATGCGAACCAGATTATATTATGTTTGTGCGCCATGTTGACACTTTGAGTTATATTGGCGCTACGATTATAACAATTGTGTTTACTGTCATTGTCAATGGTATAACGCATTTTAATTTGAAAAAAATCAATATGATTGATTCTCTGAAAAGTGTGGAGTAAAAAATCCTCCTTTGAGAATGTTTTTTTGCATAATCACAAAAGTCGAAATTTAGCCTAAAAAAACCTACCCGCTCTTTATATGAATTTAAAAATAGTGTATAATTTCCGCATATTTAGTTTTATGAGGTAGTATGATGATGACCGCACAAATAGCGCAGTCATCATCAACTCAAGTTTGCGTTGCAAACTTATCATACATTGCACATTCCGCTTGAAACTTCGTGCTACGCACCCGTTGCGAATGTGCTTAAAAAGTCATTTGCAAAATTGCAATTTCGCAAATGACTTTTTATGGGGGTAACATACATTATGAAAAACGCCTATGTTTCTCGAATTTGGAATGACGTTCAGAAAAAAAACGCCGACCAGAGCGAATTTTTGCAGGCAGTTCAAGAGGTTTTGACAACCCTTGAGCCGATAGTTGAACAAATGCCAGAGCTTGAAAAAAATGCCATTCTCGAGCGGCTTGTTGAGCCAGAGCGTGTGATTATGTTCCGCGTTCCTTGGATGGACGACAACGGCACCTACCACATCAATCGCGGCTTCCGCGTTCAATTCAACAGCGCGATTGGTCCTTACAAAGGCGGAATTCGATTCAGCCCCGAGGTGAATCTTTCGGTCTTGAAATTCCTCGGCTTCGAGCAAGTTTTGAAGAATTCCCTCACAACGCTTCCAATGGGCGGCGGAAAGGGCGGTTCGGACTTTGACCCGCACGGAAAAAGCGACAACGAGGTCATGAGATTCTGCCAGTCATTTATGACAGAATTGCAGAGACATATTGGGGCGGACACAGATGTTCCAGCCGGCGACAAGGGTGTTGGCGGACGAGAAGTTGCGTATATGTTCGGTCAGTACAAGAGACTGCGCAATGAATTTACTGGCGTTCTCACAGGAAAGGGCTTGGAATTCGGCGGCTCTCTCATCAGAACAGAGGCGACTGGGTACGGTCTGATTTATTTTGCAGATGAAATGCTCAAGAAAGTGGGAGACAGTTTCAAGGGTAAGACTTGTGCAGTGTCTGGAGACGGAAATGTCGCGCAGTATGCAGTTGAAAAATTGCTTCACCTTGGCGCAAAGCCTGTCACAATGTCCGACTCAAGCGGCTACATCTATGACGCGGATGGAATCACACAAGAAAAGCTTGACTTTGTGAAGGAATTCCGCGAACAGCACAAAAAGATTGATGAGTATGTGAAAAAATACCCGAACGCGAAATTCTTTGCGGGAAAACGCCCATGGGAAGTAAAAGTTGACTGCGCGTTCCCGTGCGCGACACAGAACGAGCTTGATGGAAACGATGCGGATGCACTTATCAAAAACGGCGTGAAGCTTGTTGCGGAAGGCGCAAATATGCCTTCAACGCTTGAAGCGACAGAAAAATTCCAAAATGCAGGCGTTTTGTTCGCCCCTGGAAAAGCCTCAAACGCAGGCGGCGTCGCGACAAGCGGCCTTGAAATGAGCCAAAATTCGGAGAGGCTTTCTTGGTCACGGGAGGAAGTTGACGAGCGGCTCAAGGGCATTATGGTCAATATCCACAACAACGCCTATGACACAGCAGTCAAGTTTGGACTCAAGACAAAGGCGGGAACAACAGACTATGTGGCGGGCGCGAACATCGCAGGCTTCGTAAAAGTCGCGAAAGCCATGATAGCGCAGGGATTAGTCTAGTCTGTTTTGGAGCGTAGCGAACAAAAATAAAAATGAATGTCATTGCAAAAAGTCTGCGTGCGAAAAAAACAAAGCAGGCGGTGCAATGACATTTTTTTCATTTCCCCAAGCGCCCCAAAAGAAAGGTTTCACACTATGATTAGAGAGACAACAAAAGACGACTTGGACGGTCTTTTAAAACTGTATATGCAGTTGCATAATAATCCTCTGCCGCAAAAAACACCAGAACTTTTGCACATTTGGGATGCGCTATGCGAGGATAAAAATCACCATATAATTGTCGCAGAGGAAAATGGAGAAATTGTATCTTCTTGCGTTTGTGTCATCGTCCTTAATTTGACGCATGGTCAGAGACCGTACGCCCTTATAGAAAATGTGATAACTGATACAGCGCATCGAAACAAAGGGCTGGCTACAAATTGTTTGAACTATGCGAAAGAGATTGCGAAGAGGGAAAACTGCTACAAAATGATGCTGCTTACTGGTTCTAAAGAGGAGACTACATTGAATTTTTATAGAAAGGCAGGATATAACAGCAATGACAAAACCGCATTCATTCAATGGCTGTAGCATGGAAGAAGAAACACTTGAATCATATTCCGAAATGCAAAATATAAATCGCTCCACCATAAAATATCTGTCTGATAAAATTATGGTCGGAATGAAATTATCGCGTGTCAAAGAGTTGTGTGAAGCGTATATGCTGAAAAATGGCGCGGATTCTTTTTGGTATTGGGATGTGGGTGCGTTTGTGTTTGCGGGAGATGAAACGGCTCTTTCAATTTCGGGCAAGGAATACAAGGTTTCAGACAGAACGATACAAGAAGACGATATTATCACAATTGATTTGAGTCCTCAAAAAAATACTATATGGGGAGATTATGCAAGAACGCTTATAATTGAAAACAGTGTTTTGTGTAAAAAAATAGACAATATAAAAAATGACGAGTGGAAAAACGGACTCCTAATGGAAGAGTATCTGCACAAGACTTTGGTTGAAATTGCAACGGCGGATATGACATTTGAAGAGCTGTATTATTATATGAACGACTTTATTACAAAGAAAGGGTTTGTTAATCTTGATTTTCTTGGAAATCTCGGTCATTCCATCGTGAAGAACAAGGATGACAGAATCTATATCGAAAAAGGAAATCACAAACGATTGGCAGATGTCGGACTTTTCACCTTTGAACCACACATTAGCATCCCAAACTCCAGATACGGATATAAGAGAGAGGATATATATTATTTTCATAATGGGAAGATTGCGAGGCTATAGGTATTTAACGAGAGAAAATAAGCGACTTTAAATCTCTAAAACTGGTTGTTTTTAAAGTTTATGCAATAGACTGCATAAACTTCATTAAATTTCACGATTTGTGCATTGTATTTTACGAACTTATAAAAATTGCTGACTTTGTAAAGTTAATTTTACAAATCTTACAAAAATTACGATAAAAACAGTTCCTTTCAGATGCCATTTCACTTCATGTTTAAATAATCCCGCAATTCTTTTTCAAGATGAAATAAAAAATTTTTGTCACCTATAGATTCATTTTCCTGCGCAAGATTTTTAAGCTCGTCTTTTGAAATAAAAAACAATGCTGGATGCGTATTAAGAACTTGCGCAAGCTTTAGAATTAAATCAAATGATGGATTTGCAAGCCCGCATTCAATATTCCCTATAGTCCCCGTTGCTACATCGCAAAGCTCTGCCAACTGAGATTGCGAAAGTTTTTTCCCTTTTCTATGAGCCTTTAAATTTTCTATAAATTCCTGCTGATATTTTTGCATTTTTATCAGTTTATACTGATAAAAAAATCCTTTACATAGTATTTAATTGGTATTATAATCGATTATATCAATTAAACTGATAAAATTATATGTCTTGAAGATTCAGGAGGCATTTTATGATAAGAATACTTCACATTCTCGTAGCAAGCGCGATGGCACTGATGACATTAGGTTGTTTAAATAATGATATGGATTCTTCTGAAGGTGGTTTTAAATATATTGCTATAACTGACATAGAGTTAGATATGAGAAAATTGACATTGGTTACTGGTCAAACTTATGAATTGATGGTAACGGTGTATCCTGAAAATGCAAGTGATAGAGATATTATATGGGAATCTGAAAACAGTAATGTTGTGTATGTTTCTAGAGATGGCGTAGTCTCAGCGCAATCAGCAGGAGAAACAATAATTAGTGCGAAGGCGGATAACGGCAAGATTGTTAAGAGTTGTCATGTTTCTGTATTTGATGTGTCATTTGAAAAATCGGATTTGATGCTTGGTATTGGCGATACCTATGTGTTTAATATAACTGGACTCCCCGAAAATGTTAGTCAAGCAGTAAATGTTCGATGGGATTCTAGCAATAGCACTGTAGCTTATGTGTCTGACAACGGTGAGGCAACAGGTTATGTAACAGGTAATGCTGTAATTAGTTGTTATATATATGGAAGATTTATAGGCAGCTGCTCTGTTACCGTTTTCGACCCAGCTAAAGAACTTATATTAACGAAAAATAATGCTTATGAAATTCTGGGATATGACTGGAAAAACAAAAAAGAAATAATTATTCCCGATGGCGTTACATCTATTGGAGAGGAGGTATTTCAATATTGTTTAAATCTTGAAAGCGTTTCTATTCCAAATACTGTAACTTCAATTGGCTACGAAGCATTCTCAGGCTGCAAAAACCTTAAAAATATTGCTATAGGTGATAATGTAACTACAATAGAAGGCTGTGCCTTCGAGTTCTTAGAAAGCCTTGAAGCCATAGAGATTCCCGATAGTGTAATTTCAATAGGAGGGAAAGCATTTTCAGGTTGCGGAAATCTAAAAAAAGTTGACCTCGGCAACAATGTGGTTTCAATTGGAGACTCTGCGTTCTCTTTTTCTGGTCTTGAAAGTGTTGAGATTCCAAATAGCGTAACTTCAATTGGCGATTATACATTTTATTGTTGCAAAAATCTTAAAAGCATTGTAATTCTAGATAGTGCGGTTTCTATAGGGGAGTATGCATTTAACAATTGTGAAAATCTACAGAATCTCGATTTAGGAAACGGTATAACAAATATCGGAAGCAATGCTTTTGCTTATTGTTCAGGTTTAACAGAAGTTGAAATCCCCGACAGTGAATGTCTTATTGATTCTATGGCATTTTCTAATTGTGAAAATATTGAAGTCATTACAATAGGTGCTTCTGCAATCGGTGAAAGCGCATTTGCCTATCAGAAAGGTCTAAAGAAAGTTGTATTAACTAATAATGTAACTTCTATAGGAGATTTCGCATTCAATAATTCAAGTATTGAATGTATTGTTATAGGCACAGGTGTGAAATCCATCGGAAAATCTGCATTTGAAATATGTGAAAATCTAAAAGAAGTGCATGTAAAAAGTGCTGATAGTTGGTGTGCAATTTCGTTTGAAAATATTTCTAGTAATCCTATTTGTTATACCAATGAAAAACAATTATACATTGGCGACAAAAAAATGGAAACAGAGCTTGTAATACCAGAAGGAGTTACTGCAATAAATGCATATGCTTTCATTGATTTATATAATCTCGAAAATGTCGTAATTCCAAATAGTGTAGTTTCAATTGGTGATTATGCATTCTTTCGTTGCGAAAATCTTAAAAGTGTTCATGTAGGTAGCAATGTAAAATATATCGGAAATTCAGCATTTTCAAGCTGTTACAATATAGATTCTGTATATGTGACAAGTCAAAAAAGTTGGGAAAATATAGATTTTTCTTATGAAAATAACACTATCAGAGATGCGAACATTTTTATTGGAACACCAACAGACTTCGGTATCAATATAACGATAAAAAAACAGCTTCAGTCAGATATCTCAAATATAAAATACAGTATCAACGGAAACAACATAACAATTTCAGCGGAAGAAGGACATTCCGCTTATTCGTGGTTCGTTGATATGGAAAAACAAACTGAAGCTAATAATACATTGCAACTTGATGCAGCAACTATGGAAGCGGGATTGCATTCGGTGATGGTTGTTATAGACGATTCGTATTCATCTACGGCAACAGTAGAAATCTTTAAATAAATAATACAACGCTATTATAGAGGCTTTCAGAGGAGATATGTATGAAACAAACGATTTTTGTGATTTTGAGTTTTTTGGTAATGCTGTCATTGTTTCTTTCTTGTAAAAATCTTTTGACAGAAGAAGATGATGATTCTAAAGCGGCAGAGGAAGCAAGGCTTGTTTTAAATATTTCGAAAAAGAAGACAGATGAGAGAACGATTTTTGCACCAAATTTGGATATAACTCTTGAAGAGCTTTATTATACATTGAAAGGTACGCAATTAGGCGGAAATGAGATTACATTTTTCAGCGCTAAATCCTATACCGATTTACTAGATAATACGAGTACAATTACTGCAAGTGTTGGTAGATGGAATTTTACTGTTGATGCAAATTCTTATAGTTATGAAACTTATACAACGCCAGACTATTCGGCAACGCTTTCAAATGTAGAAATTGCAAAGGGAGATAATGTTCTGACATTTGAAATTAACAGTATAAAAAAGTATGGAAGTCTAGAGATTACATTGCATTATCCGAATGATAGAAATGTTAATGTGGAGACAAGTATTTTTAATTTAGATGGAACTGTTTGTGAAGCCCATGGATGGTTTTATAATAATGTATATCGGGGGTACGATATTCCAACTGGCAATTATATAGTTTCATTTAGATTCTTTAAGTCAAATCCCAATGGTTCGAATGGTATGGAGATAAAGCCTGGATATAGTGAATTGGTTCACATAAGGGGCGGGCGCACTTCTACCGCAGAAAGAACAATAACGGATTTTGAGAAATTACATACAATAAAATACAATTTAAACGGTGGAGAACTGAATGGTGATAGCATCCCCGCGTCTTTTGTAGAGCAGCAAACTGTATCATTGCCAGATGAACAGTCGTTATTAAAGAACGGCTACACCTTTGCTGGATGGTATACCTCAGAGAATTTTGTTGAGCTGCCTATAGCAGAAATTCCGTGTGGAACTAAAAACGATATAGAGATTTGGGCTAAATGGATTCCACAAGTTTATTCAATCACTTATACAGGTCTTAATGATGCGGAAAATGCAAATCCCAAGACCTATACAATTGAGGACAATATAAAATTTTCCGATATTGTATCGCCAAATAAAAACTTGGTATTTACTGGATGGGTTTTTAATGGCAATAGAATTACAGAAATTCCTAAAGGTACGACAGGCAATATTGTTTTATATGCAATTTGGAAAATTCACGCTACATTGTCGGCAGAAGAGGCTGTAACAAATCTGTCAGAATGGATTTCCTCGCAAGGGACTGATGATATCATTTATGTATCAATAACAGGTGATATAACAGAAAGCCAACTTGTTTCAATTGCAACAGCAATAAAAAATAATCCTTCAAAAAAAGTTGACCTTGATTTGGGCAACACCACAAAACTTAGTAAAATAAGTGAAAATGCATTCAAAGATTGTAAAAATCTTGTGAATGTCATAATTCCATCTGGAGTGACAAGCATTGAAAAAAATGCATTTTATCAATGCACAGGTCTTGAAAGCATCACCATTCCTTCAAGTGTAAAAACAGTAGGTTCTAGTGCATTTTATGGCTGTACATCACTGCGCGTCGTAAATGTTAGCTATGCTTCTATATGGAAAAATATGAATTTTAGCGATTATAGCAGTGATCCTATTTCTTATTATAACAAGGCAAAACTGTATGCTAACGGAAAAGATGTTACAAAGGATGCTTACACATATTCTATTACATATGAAAATCTCAATTATACAACAAATCCAAATCCCTCTTATTATGATAGCAGGCATGGATTGGAATTGGTAAATTTAACGAAAACAACGGCTATATTTGATTGCTGGAGTTTAAATGGCTTTAAAATTACATCAATACAGCCAAGAACAAAAGGCAATCTTGTATTGAAGGCAAATTGGATAGATGGTGCGATATTTACACTGCAAGAAGCATCTACAAAGTTGTCAACATGGCTTTCAGAGCAGAGTGGGACAGGTCCTTTTAATGTGCAAATTACAGGAGCGATTTCTTCTAGTACTGATTATTTAAAAAGTATAGCAACTGCACTGAAAGGCAATCCTCAAAAAAATGTAAATCTTAATTTAGGAAGAATTACAGGTTTAGTGCAATTAGGTAGCCAGTTCTCTGGATGTACAAGTCTAGAAAGTATAGTTCTTCCTAAGAAACTTACAACAATAGGAAAAGAAGCGTTCTACAATTGTACAGGTTTGAGACAAATTACCATTCCAAAAACGGTAACAACTATGGGGGCAGATGCGTTCTATAATTGCGGAAATCTTTCAGATGTATATATCGACAGTATAGAAAGTTGGTGTGGAATAACATTTACTACCAACTATTCTAGTGGTGTTGGAGATTTTACATATAGAAACAATCCCCTTAATTATGCAAGACATTTATATGTTGGAGGTGCAGAGATTACAAAACTAGAAATTCCAGAAGGTATAAAAAATATAAATAGTTATGCCTTTTATAATTTTCAAGGATTTGAAAGTGTAGCAATTTCAGGTAGTGTAAAATCAATAGGGCATCGTTCATTTGCAAAGTCTAGTTTGACGCAACTTACAATAAAAAGCGGAGTGCCGGCAATTGGAGATAATACATTCGTAGATTGTAAGGATTTAAAAGAAGTTATTATTGAAAATGGAGTTACAACGATAGGAATTAATGCATTTTATAATTGTACTAGTTTGACGAACATTACAATTCCAAGCACAGTAATAACAATTAACGCAAATGCATTCCGTGAATGTACAAGCCTTTCAAATGTATTTATAGACAGCATAGAAAGTTGGTGCGGAATAACATTTACTTATAATTATTCTAGCGGTGTTGGAGATTTTACATATCAAAATAATCCTCTAAATTATGCAAAGAGTTTGTATATTAAAGGAGAGAAGGTTTCAGATCTTGTAATTCCAATTGGAACTACAAGAATTAACAATTATGCGTTCTATAATTTTAGCGGATTTACAAGTGTAACAATTTCGGGTACTGTAGAATCAATAGGATATCTGGCATTTGCAAAGTGTACTGGATTGTTACAAGTTACAATAGAAAGTGGAGCGTCAGAAGTTGGAAACAATGCGTTTGCCGCTTGTAAAGATTTAAAAAAAGTCACAATTAAAGAAGGAGTGACAACACTAGGTAAAGAAACTTTTTATAATTGCACGAATCTCTTGGAAATCTCTATTCCAAGCACAGTACTAACGGTGAAAGAGGATGCATTCTATGGTTGTACAAATCTCTCAAAAGTTTCTATAAATGATGTAGAAAGTTGGTGCGGAATAACTTTTACTTATAATTATTCTAGTGGTGTTGGAGATTTTACATATCGAAATAATCCCCTCTATTACGCAAAGCATTTATATGTAGGTGATACAGAGATTACGAATCTTGTGATTCCAGATAGTACAAAAAGCATCAATAGTTATGCATTCTATAATTGCCAAGGTATTACCAGTGTAACAATTCCTAGCCGTACAACTTATATTGGAAAGAATGCATTTTATGGGTGCTCTTCTCTTACAAGTGCGACATTTGAAAAAATGGATGGTTGGTTCTCTGCAAGTAATTCGGAGGCGGGGTCTGGAATTTCAATAACCGTCACAGATGCGGGAACAAACGCAACAAATTTGTGTGGAACATGGAGCAGCTATTATTTAAGAAATAAATAAAACCAGATTTATTTTTCTAAGAGCCATTCCAGTACATTCTGTTGTTTTATGCCGTTGTGAGAGACTGCTTCGTAGTCCATGGTCAAAAGGAATTTTTGGTTGTGGTTTTTTATCATATTCAAGGGTTTTAATTCTCGTTCGAGCGTTGCATCGTCAAGCACGGAGTAGGCAACTTGATAGTAAATCTCCTCTCCATTTTTTACGGCGATAAAATCAACTTCAACATCGTAAATTTTTCCAACATAGATTTGAAAGCCTCGTCGCACTAGCTCAAGGTAGACGATGTTTTCCAGGATATGTCCACGGTCAGATGTTTTTGCGCCGAGCAAATAATAGCGCAAACCAATATCCGCAACATAATACTTTGCCTGCGTTGAAAGAATTATCTTCCCCTTCACATCATAACGCTGCACCTTGTAGCAAATGAAGCTGTTTGTCATCGCTTCAAGATAACTTTCGATTGTATGCACGGAAACTTTTCGCCCTTTTGAGGGGAGTGTGTTTGCGATGTTCGTTGCTGAAATGGGATTTCCAATCGTGTCAAAAATAAAGGCTATCACAGAATTCAACAAGGCAGTGTCGGAAATGCCTGTTCTCGTTAAAATATCTTTCACAAGAATCGTGTTGTAGATTCCTTCAAGATACGAGTGAATATCATTTTGATTTTCTAATTGCAGTGCATACGGAAACGAGCTGTTTGTAATGTAGGAAAGGTATTTTTTTTGCAAGTCACTTTTATCGCCCCCAAGCGCATATATATATTCAGAAAAAGAAAGCGGCAGGATTTTGATTTCAATGTAACGACCGCTTAAAAGGGTGGCAAGTTCGCCAGATAAAAAATATGCGTTGGAGCCTGTTATGTAAATATCAAAATTCTTATGGACGAAAAGACCGTCCACCGCCCTTTGAAATTCGTTTACCTGCTGCACTTCATCAAGAAAAATATATGTCCTTGTGTTTTTTGGCGCAAAATTCATAATGTATTCACACAGTTTTTGCGCTTCACAGAGACTATAATTTGCCATATCCTCAAAATTAAGGAATATGATTTGCTCTTGACTGACATTTCCGACTGTTTTTAACCATTCAATATACAGTTGAAAAAGCGTGGATTTTCCCGCGCGCCGAATTCCAGAGATTACTTTTATCAAATCCTTGTCTTTAAGAGAAATGAGTCTTTCTAAATATTCTTTGCGCTGAATTTGTGATATATCATTTGCATCATTTTCCATAAAATACATTATACTGCATAAAGTTTAATAAATCAATAAGTTTATGCAATAGACTGCACAAACCTCATTAAATTCCACGCTTTGTGCATTGTATTTTACGAACTTCTGCCATGTCCAATTTAGAGTTTTCGAAAAACAGTAAAATTTAGAGAAACATAACCATATACAAAGGCAGATAAATTATATCGCCTTTTTTTGAGACATTTGCATTTGAAAACACAACCGCCTTCTGTATATTGTATTCGGGGCAATTCAAAACATTTTCTAGCGCGCTGTGCCTTTGATACGCCTTGCCGCTCTTCACTTCAATCGGCAAAACCTCATCGTCAATTTCCGTGACAAAATCCAGTTCGCCGAATTTCTTGCTGTTATAGTAATAAAGCGTTTTTCCATGCGCTATGAGCTCTTGGGCAACCACATTTTCATAAATCGCGCCCTTGTTAATATCACGCTCATTGTTCAGAATCTTCAGCTTCGTCGTGCGTCCATATAGCGAGGTCAAAAGCCCTGAATCTGACAAGAACAATTTGAAGAACGCAGACTTTTGATTCAACATCAGGGGGATTTGCGGAGAAACCACATTGTACACAGGAAGAGCCACCCCTGATTTTTCAAGCCACACAAAGCTTTCCTCAACGCGATTTTTCCTCAAGTTTTTATCGAGATTCGCAATCACAAACCGCTTGTTGTTTTCGTTCAATTCCGCAGGAATCATTTCATATAATTTTGAAATGATAAGCTTCTTGTCATCCGTTTCATATTGTGTAAAATCAAGTTTATACAACTCAAGCAACGACTGATGCTCCTCTATCACATCTTCTATATTTCGGCTTTCAAGATACCGACTGACCGCCGCAGGCATTCCCCCAACAATCAAATACAGATTGAAAAAGTCCATCATCTTCTTGTGAATAACTTCGTCCACCGCAACGCAGTTTTTCATACATTCCTTTAACTGTTCAAAAATTTCTGGCATAACATTAAACGCGTGCACAAATTCCTCAAAGTCCAACGGAAACATTTTGAGCGTTTGCACATAGCCAACGGGCGCAGAACGGAGATTTCTCAATTCCACCCCCAAAAGAGAACCGCTCATCACATAACGAAATCGCCTGTCTTCCACGAGAAATTTTATTTTTGTCACAATTTCCTTATAACATTGAATCTCATCAAAGAAAATAATCGTTTTTTCGGGGGTGATTTTTTTCTCGCTAAAAAGAGAAAGACGCATAACCATATCATTTATACTGCTCGCATTTTGCAGAATCTGCGCAACTTCAGGAGTTTCTATTAAATTGAATTCGACAAAATCAGCATTTGATTGTTGAAGGCATTTCCGTATGCTGTATGTTTTTCCCGCCTGACGAATGCCATACACCAAAAGTGCCTTTTGACCGTTTTGAATCCAGTCCATAATGACTTTTTCCGCTTTCCGTTGAATGTTCAACTCTGACACAACGCACCTCCATCAGTTTATAATCCCCACCTACGATAGGATAATTTTGTGCGTTTTTCCATATAAAATCAAGTGGTTTTTGCTCGTTTTTCCGATAAATTTAGAGGTAAATTTGCTCGTTTTTCCATATAAATTTGGGTCGTTTTTGTGCGTTTTTCCGATTCTTGTACGCAAGAGTCTAGCAAATCTGCTGAAAGCGCGACAAGAACAACTTCAAGCGTTCGGATTCTGGGGCGTTTATAATTTTTTCGGGCTTGCCCTCCTCCACGATTACGCCGCCGTCCATAAAGACAATGAAGTCGCTTATGTCGCGCGCAAAAAGCATCTCGTGGGTCACCACAACCATAGTCATTTTTGTTTCGGCAAGGTCTTTTATAACCGCAAGTATCTCACCTGTCAATTCAGGGTCAAGCGCGCTTGTCGGCTCGTCAAAAAGCAACACCTCTGGATTGAGAGCAAGCGCACGGGCAATGCTCACCCGCTGTTGCTGTCCGCCTGAAAGTTGATAGGGATAAGAGTCAGCCTTTGAAGAAAGCCCCATCCGCTCAAGCAAAGCAAGTGCATTTTCCTTCGCCTCCTCAAGATTTCGCTTTAACACATGCACTTGCGCGTCCGTGATATTTTTCAACACGCTGAAATGCGGAAAAAGATTGAAATTTTGGAACACCAGCCCCGTCTTTAAGGCAATCTCATGCATTTTATCTTTTTGACAGTACACTCCGTCCTTCACCAAGGAAAGACCGCATATTTCTATCGAACCTGCATCCACTTTTTCAAGCTGACCGATACATCTCAATGCCGTTGACTTGCCACTTCCAGAAGGTCCAATCACGCTTAAAACTTTTCCCTTGTGAACAGAAAACGAAATTTCTTTCAGAACATTTAAATCCCCAAAGGACTTCTTTATTTTTTCAACTTTTATTATCTCTTCCATTCAAAATTCCGTTTATGTTTTTATATTTTGTATATAAAACGCCATGTTTAACAACGAATAGCAACAAGCAGCAATAATCAGTGCTAATCAGCGGTAATAGTCAAGTTTTTTTTCTAGACATTGAAAGGCAAACGACACACCCCAGTTCATTATAAAATAAAATGCGCCTGCAATCAGCAAAGGCATAAACGAAAACAGTGCGCTTTGCCGCTCATTGGCGACACGCAACAATTCTTGAACGCCAATAACGCTCACCAAAGCCGTGTCTTTTACAAGAGTTATAACTTCGTTCCCCATCGCGGGCACGATGCGCTTCACCACCTGCGGCAAAACAATCCGAAAAAATGTTTGGCTTGAAGTGTAGCCTAATACCTTTGCCGCCTCATACTGCCCCTTTGGAATCGACTCAATTCCACCGCGGTAAATCTCCGCAAAATAAGCGGCATAGTTTATTGAAAGCGCGATAATTGCCGCTGCAAATCTATTATATGAAAACGAAATTTGAAATCCATAAGAAGAAAGCCATTTCACAAAAAGAAGAGGTCCAAAATAGACAACTAAAAGCTGCAGCATCAGCGGAGTTCCACGAATCAAAAGCAAAAAGACATTTGTAACCCCCGAAACGATTCGATTTTTTGACATTCTGCCAAAAGCAACAACAAGAGCTAGCGGAATAGAAAATAAAAGCGTGAGAAAAAAAACTTCAAGAGAAGTCACTGTGCCACCAAGCAGAGCGACAAGCATTTTTGCATATTTATCAGACATTTTTCTCCGTCATAAAAATAAAGTGCGGGGCGTTCGGCAAATTCAACACTGCCAAACCACCCCAAAATCACATCGCTCGTTAAGACGCACCCCCAAAAAACAGTTATTTTGGGAGTGACTCAGTTTACTCGCCAGCAACTTCAGTGATTTCAACAACTTCCTCGGTTTCAGAAGGTTCTGTGATTTCAACCTCAGAACTTGCAACAACATCCGTTCCTATTACAGAGATATTGCTTCCGAACCATTTTTTGCTGATAGTTTCAACTGTTCCATCAGCAGCCATTTCCTCAAGGATTTTCTGCACTTCATCGCGAAGCTTCACATCTGTTTTTCGAAATCCGATTCCATACGCTTCGTTTGAAAGAGGTTCATCAATCAAAACAAGAGGTTTTCCGCTCACAGAAATGTCATAGGCGGCGACAACGCTGTCCATGACAACGCCGTCAACACCACCGAGCTCCAAGTCGTTCAAAGCAGTAAGATTTTCTTTGTAAGAGACCTGCCCCTTGAGGGATGCGGCAAATTCAGGATTCCCTTCAACGGCTTCCTGTGCGCTCGAACCAGACTGAAGACCAATTGTTTTTCCCGCCATATCAGAAAGCGTTTCAAATCCACTGTCCGCACGAACAACAACAACCTGCTCATTGTTCAAATACGCTTTTGTCATTGCAAGAGCCTTGTTCCTTTCTTCAGTGATTGTAAATCCATTCCAAATACAGTCAACCTTTCCAGCGGCAAGCTCCATTTCCTTTGCCGACCAATCGATAGGCTGCGCCTTAAACTCAACGCCAAGACGAGTGGCAACTTCCGTTGCAAGGTCAATATCATACCCTACAATCTCGTTGAAATCGTTTCTATATCCCAAAGGTGGAAACGAATCGTCCAATCCAAGAACGAAAACACCGCGTTTTTTCAAATCCTCAAGTGAATTGTCAACCGCAGCGGCTTTTTTGCAGCCTGCAAGCCCGAAAACAAGAGACGATGCAAGAGCAACCAACACAATCTTTTTACACATATTTTTCTCCTATAAAAAGTCAAGAGCAATTTTGGCTAGAAACTTCGTTGCCAGTACAAAATTGCGATTGGCTTTTTACGCACATTCACAACGCAGTGCCTTGCAACGAGTGCGTAGCACGAAGTTTCAAGCGGAATGTGCAATATATAATAAGTTTGCAACGCAAACTTGAGTTGAAAGCGACCGCGCTATTTGAGCGGTTGCTTTCATACTTTCTCCTCGGGTATCACCCGTAAAAATCGTATTTCATTTAGATTCTACAATCCAAAACAAACAGAATCAGAATGCATCGCAAAAAGCCTTCAAAGCCGAAATTTGCTCCAACACTTTTTCCTCTGCAGGTCCTCCATCAGTTTTTCGCGCATTCACGCACGATGCTGTAGAAATCACATCAAAAATATCACTTTCAAAAATATCACTGCACGCTTTAAAATCCGAAAGCGTCAAGTCCTCAAGACGACAGTTTTTTTCAAGCGCACGCCGAACAGATTTCGCGCTCACCGCATGGGCACTTCTAAACGGCATCCCCCTTTTCACAAGGTAATCGGCAACATCAGTCGCATTTAAAAAACCACCTTCGCATGCTTCCTTCATTCTCTCCACATTCCACTGTGCACTTGAAATCATTTCTGTGAAAACGCTTACCGCCCCCATAACAACATCACACGCATCGAAAAGACTTTGCTTGTCTTCCTGCATATCGCGGTCATACGCAAGCGGAAGCCCCTTCATCATTGTCAAAAGAGAAATCAAATCTCCATACACTCGCCCTGTTCGCCCTCTAATGAGCTCCGCAAAATCAGGATTTTTTTTCTGCGGCATAATGGAGCTGCCCGTGGACCATTTTTCACTCAAGTCTATAAATGAAAATTCAGATGTCGCCCATAAAACCACTTCCTCGCAAAAACGAGAAAGATGCATTTGTAAAATGCTCAAATCCGCACAAAGCTCAAGACAATAATCGCGGTCGCTCACACTGTCAAGGGAATTTTCAGTGATTTTTTCAAAGCCTAAAAGGGCAGCCTCAAATTTTCTGTCCAACGGAAGACCGCTGCCCGCAAGCGCGCACGCACCAATCGGACTCACATTCACACGTTTAAGACAGTCAGAAAGCCGCTCATAGTCGCGCTTTACCATCCACGCCCACGCCAACACATGATGAGAAAGTGTGACTGGCTGCGCATGCTGAAGATGCGTGTAGCCCGGCATATATGTTTTTGTATGTTTTTCAGCGATGCAAATCAAAGCAGAAATCAATGTTAAAAGGCGATTTTGCAAATCGGGGATAAATCGGCGCAGATACAGACGCTCGTCCAAGGCGATTTGGTCGTTTCGACTTCGCCCTGTGTGCACTTTTTTTCCCGCCTCGCCAATTCTATCCGTAAGCGTTGCCTCAATAAACGAGTGAATATCCTCCGCGGAGCAGTCGATTTGCAATGCGCCGCTTTTTAAATCGCGCTCAATTGAGGCAAGACCCTCAATTATCTTTTCAGACTCTTCCTGTGAAATAATTCCCGCATGAAAAAGCATTTTCGCATGAGCGCGACTTCCGTTTATATCGTCAAGAGCCATTCGCTCGTCAACATATATGGAAGTTTCAAAAGCAACGGCAGCGGCATCAGGACCTTCTTCAAAACGCCCATGCCACAACGCCGCATGATTATCTTGTGTTATCGCACCGTGCGTAAAAGTTTCAGTATTCATAAATGTATTATAGAGAAAAGCGTTGGGTTTTTCAATGGGGTTGCAGAAATGACAATCTTTTGTTATCACCTCATGTTAAAATTATTGGCACGAAGCCCGCTCTATCACCTTGACCACATGTCTGCCTACAGGCAGGAAATGGAGAGGTGACAGGGCTATTATCAACTCACTTGTACTCTCCTTATAATTCAGTTATATTTCCAGCAGTATCAATAGAGAATTCATCTATCCTACCACCAGTATTTGTTTGAACTTTCACAGTAATTAAATCGCTAGTTACTGTGATTGATGCAAATCCCTGTTTTCCAAGTTCTGATTTTAAATAAAAATCCTCATCTTCATAAACCGTACCTTCTGAAGTGCTTGCGCCCATACATGGCAGCGTTACATATTGTATTCCATTGACAGGTTTTGTTCTGTCGTATGCATGCATATGACCACCGAGTACAAGATTTACGCCATACTTTTCAAACAGCGGAACAAGATTTTTTCTAACCAAAAGATTTGAATAATGTCTTGGCACACAACAATACGGATTTTCATGCAAAGCAACAATTTTCCAAGTCGATTTGTCATTTTCAAGAATATCTTCCAACCATTTATACTGCTGGGTATCTGGAGAATACGCATTTTCCACATCGAGCATAATAAAGCGTGCATTTCCGTATACAAAAGAATGATAACGATTTTCCTGACCTAGAAATTCATTGAACAGATTTTGACCGTCATGATTTCCCGGCGCACTTGCAAACGAAATTCCTGCAATTCCTGGCACTAATATATCAAAGAAACGGCTCTTCCATTCTTCGGCAGAGAATCCGTCATTGGTAATATCACCGCAGGAAATAATGAACGCTGGTTTTTGTCTTGCCATCGCTTCTGTTCCGCTTTTTATATTATCATTATCCAACTGATGATCAGAACATGCAGCAAATGTAAATTCCACAGCTTCATGTGCAGGGGCTTTAAAATATACAGGGTCGTCATCAGAAAATTTGTAATAGTAAGTTTTTCCTGCTTCAAGATTATCAAAAACCGCACAATATCCCGACTCCTCACCGTCGATTATGTCTCTTTCCGCATTTATAACCTTGCCTTCCTGCCCCTCCTCCCCAAAAGTAACTTGTCCATTCGCATCAGGCATATCATACAAAAGTTTAAAACTGTTTGCTTTATCTCCAAACACCAATAATGGACTACGCTGCGTAACTTTGCTAGCGGAATTAAATCCCCAGTGGAATTCTGTATTAGTTTGTGTAGCCCTTGTTACACATGTTAATTCAACAACCGTTGGATTTTCAGCCGTTCCAAAACAAGGGAAAAATCTGTAGTTAAAATCCGAACTTCCATTTCCTTTACGCGCCTTACTTCCCCAGCTACCTTGTGTAGGCTGAATGTCAAAAATATCTGCGGCAGTAACAATATAATCTCTATAGAAGAAATCCCCATCCTTGTATAAATACTCGCCTGTCGTTTTATCCTGCTCTGTTAAAAGAGTTGCATAAGGCACCCAATCATCGCCCGTTACGCCGACTGTATTGATTGGATTTCCGATTTCCATATCATAGCCACCAGTATGCGCCAAATATGCGGCATCCGTTCCTTCTGGCAAACTAACTTTAACTCTTACATAAACCTCTTCGCTGTCTATGCGATAAATAGTTTTTTTTGCAACTTGACTTGTTAAATTTCCCTGCTTTATGCAAAGTGAAACTTGGTATCTTCCAGCTTTTGTATCAAGCAGAGTAATAGACGAGCCTTTATCCTCAAACTTTGCTGATTCTCCCACTTCATTTGTGCAAGTCCATTCGTAAATTTTTTCTTCAGATGCACCATCGATAAAGACGCTTGTTTCACCGTCAAAAACAACGGCTTCTGTTGGTAAAAATTTTGTCTTATCAACTGCAATTTTTGCACTGATTGTTCCAGATAAGGAACTTCCAGAATCACTTGAATTTTCGCAAGCGAAAAAACACATAAAAGCAATCAAAAGAATTACCGCTTTTTTCATTTCTTCTCCCTAATCCTCTCAATTAAAAAACGGGAACGGGTATTAAACACTTTTGCAAATAAACCCGCCCCCATCGCATTGCTATGCTAAAAAATCACATTATTTTTTCTGTTACTTTTACAGTAGCTTCGTGGTTGCCCGTTCTATTGATAGTAATTATGTATGTTTTGCCAGCAGTCAATACTCCTTCCTTAAAAGTGCAGTGATCTTTTGCACTTTCTGAAAGCTCAAATTCTTTATTGAGTTCATTAATCACTGCACCTCGCAGCTTATAGTCCCAAGTTCCGCTTGAAAACGAAAATCTTGGGAGCCCAGCAGCAGCATCAAATGTAAACTCATAAGAATCATTCTGTAATTTCACATGCTCCCAGTTATCAGTTATAGTTCCAGAAATGTGAGTTGCATCTTTAGTAGTAGGCACAATAGGAGCATTTTTCGTTGCGTTAGCAGGGAATGTAGCGCCAGCCACCATTGTCATCAAATCACCATTCCATCCAGTCATTTTGTAACTGTCGGGATCAACCTCTTGACTTGCCAATGCTAGGATATATGGTTTGTAACCTTCAAGATTTACTGTGTCATCACTTGTCATCATTTTTTCTCCATTTGGACTGTACAATGACTTCAAAGCGGTTTGTTCAATTTTTGTCATATCAATTATTACAGTAACTGTACTTTCATCAACTGTAACTGCAACGCCTTCATAGTATTGGAACACATCATCAACAGGCTTCTTACCATAAATAGCGAAGCTTCCTGTTGTGCCTGTATCGGCAATTTTCAAGTTATCATAAGCTGCCATTTGATATTCTGGTTTAGCCGCATCCGCTTGTTTAAAATCGTTCGCAGCTACACAAGCATCCAACTGTTCGTCTGTAAGCAGTAAAATTGAGAAGGCAGGAGATTCTTTTGATCCTCCCCAGGCTGTCGAAATATCGTCAATATTTACTGTATAACTGTAAACGCCTGATGCTCCAGTAATTTTACCGCCATCATCATCGTCGTCATCATCATCTTTGCAGCTAAAAAAGCATGCAAGAACCAACAAACTGGCAATAACTGCCTGAATTTTTAAGAACTTCCTCATATAGGGTTCCTCCATATAATTATATGAATAAGTATACCCCCCCCCCGTTCGTTTTTGTCAAGAGGATTTTTGAGGAAATTTATAAATTTTATGTTTTTTTAACTTTTCTGAAAAAAAACAGCCGCAAATAGGAAATTTATTTTACTATGCCGCTTATGCGGCGTGGCAATTTATAGTAAAAAGTCATTCGATGGATTTTCAGTTCCACGAAAGACAAAAATTGTAGATTGCCACGCCACGCAAGTGGCGCAGTTAAATAAATTTCCTATAGCAACACAGAGCGTAGCGATGTATTGCCACGCCGTTTAGCAACGGCTCGCAATTGACATGGCGAATGCCTTAATTATTCGTTCAAATGAAATTGTTTTAGCATTCAAACGCTATAAATCTAATCTGAAAGCTTCAAGTCTCCTTTTTTTATCCAGCCGAGACGGCGGAAGACATTGCACACAAAGCAACTGATGACGGCAGGGAGAACAAAGCAGACTAAAACCAATCCTATCCAGTCCAATGCGGTGGGACTGAGAGCGGTCGCTCCATTTTTTAACGCCGCCTCTGATGGGGAGAACCAGCCTGTGACAACCCCTATTTGCCCGACAAGACCGCATGTTCCCATCCCGGAGGAAACCGCCGCCCCATTCATTTGCATTTTAAAAAGGCAGGTTGAAAGCGGACCTGTTATGGCAGAGGCAATGATTGGCGGAATCCAAACGCGTGGATTTTTTATGATGTTTGGCATTTGCAGCATTGACGTGCCCAGCCCCTGGCTAAAAAGCCCACCCCACTTGTTCTCGTAAAAGCTCATCGTCGCAAAGCCAATCATATTCGCCGAGCAGCCGGCAACCGCCGCCCCCCCCGCAAGCCCTGTAAGACCGAATGCGGCGCAAATCGCGGCGGAGCTAATCGGAAGGGTGAGCGTCATTCCCATAACAACGGAAACGATTATGCCCATCTCGAATGGATGCAGGTTTGTCGCCCACATAATCAAATTGCCAATGGAGGAAGCGGCGAGCCCTATATATTTTGCGCAAAGGGATGACAAAAGCGCGCCGCTTAAAATTGTCACAAGCGGAGTTACAATTATGTCTATCCTTGTTTTTTTTGAAACGAGAGAGCCGAGTTCCGCGGCGACTATTGCAATAACCAGGACGGCAAGCGGACCGCCCGCGCCCCCCAGAACATTGGCGGCGGAACCGACCGCGGCGAGCGAGAACAAAACGAGCGGAGAACACCCCAACGCATATCCAATTGCGACAGCCATCGCCGCCCCCACAACATGCGCATCACAAGCGAAAGTGCCCGCGTCAACGAGAAACTGGAAGAAAACAGTATCCGCAAGACGAAGAAGCTGCTGCCCCAGCGTGCGGATAATTGTGCCGATTAAAAGAGAGGCAAAAAGCCCCTGCGCCATTCCACCAAGCGCGTCAATAAAATAACGCTTCGCATACTTGTTCATAACGAGTCCCCTGTTTTGAGAAAATAAAAATACATTGATTGATATACTCGTTGATGTTGATACGCGGAGTGCCGTGGCATCGCCGGTAAACTCGTTCCGTGGAATCGAGGCTCTGTTTCATCACAATCGTAAAATCTATTTGACAGTCTATACCATTTTGCACAAAAGAACAAGGGGCTGCGAGCGGCGCATGTGGCTGCAAGAGGCGCGCAAAAAGCGCGGGGAAAGGGATGGCACTGCAATTGGAAAACAGTAGCATTCAAAAAAAGCCTGCCATGTTAATCTGACTCCTCTCTCTTCTACCATCCGCAAAAAACTGGTGTTCAAGACCAGTGTCCGACCATCCTATCCTATTCCCTCCTCGCGAATAAACCTACTACTTGACCGCTTATATGTGAACTGTTTATTGAAAAAGGGGAGTTATTATCATAAACGCTGAACAAGATAAAAGAATAGGGAATTAAAGAAACAGAAGCGTCGACTTCAACTAAGGGAATTGACAAATTCCATTCTTTTCCAGTACCTTCCGCACAATATGTTTGAAAATCCGGATATACTTGAACTGGCTCATGCGAATAGGGGTCTAAAATAGATGGATTGACATTTTCTCGCAGTGCATTCAACTCCTCCACCATTTGAACATAAAGCATATCTGTGTTTTTTCCAAAAACAGCGCCGATATTTTCCCAGCCTGTTCCATTGCTTGCCACCAGTTTTTGAATAAAACCAATTCCCCCTTCATCGACAATTTCCAATGGATTGCTTTTATTCCAACTTATGCCTCCTTTCTTCCAAAAAAGCCAGCTTAAGAACATTGTAGTCGCTCCTCGCCTCCCATTGGAATCTCCGTTTCCTAAATAATCATTTTTGCATACAGAATATTTCCCTAGATTGTTGAGGTAATAAAAAAGAATGCTTACATTTCCACCTGAAACACCGTATCCACATAAACTTTCACTTACATGACTCAAAGCCTCGTCTAAAAAAGGATCTTCTTCGGGAGGATTGATTTCATTGTTCAAGATTCTTGAATATGTCTTTATGTTGTAGTTTATGGCGTGGGTAAGCTCGTGGGCAATTGTGGCGCTTATACATTTTGCAGAATAGGAAAAATTCCCCCTCTCAGGTATAGCAATGTACAGGATGTCCATTTCATTACTAAAGGGAGAAGCGTCATCTCGTTTGTAAAAATCATCAGGATTAAAAAATCCTATCGCGGTTTTTTCTTCGTTGATAGTCGGAGTGAAGAGCAATGAAATTTTACCATCGTTATCAATATCAGGCAGTCTTCCCCACAGCGTGTTCAAACGAGGAATAATTCTACTTTCAATTTCCCTAATACAAGAGTTCAACGCATCCTCATCTAATTCAAGCGGCGAATATTCCTCTGGATGCACAGGATACCAAATGGTATAAGATTCCGAAGTTCTGATGACCTTCGCTACCATTTTATGGGGGTCTAAAACTTGCTGTTTTGTATTGATGACAAAGAAATCCTTCTCGTCATTTAATTCATAGCCCGTTTTTTTGGCAGAACGCTCCGAGTTTTGAATAATTGTTTTGCCTTTTATATTTGTATGTATATGAATATCCTTTTTTAGTTCACTTTTCTGATTAGCTTCATTAATTGTCATGTTATTTATAGAACCATTCAATGCAACGACGGCAGGCTTGTATACGCCATCGGATAGCGATATGTTTTGTTTATGAGAATTAATGATGTATTTTACAGTTTGACCTTCTTGTATGCTACGAGTTTCAACAAAGATGAACACCGTTTGTTCACAATCCTGCAGGACAGCCTTTATCTCATGAGAGCCAGAAGAGAGCCTCAAAGTGAAGCCATTGCCCTTGCCCAAATATCCATCCTTGCTTGAATACCACGCTATATCATTAGAGTTTAAGGTTGTAGAAAATGGTATCTGCGAATCTGAATAATAAGTCCAATCTGGTTTTGGTGTCAGAATTTTATAATGGACTTCCTGTTCCTGAACATTCGAGCAGGCTGCAAAAAGAAGAAAAACCATCAAAAACACAAGGATTTGCTTTATCATATATCCCTACAGCACATTGAAACTTATGCTTCCCGTTGAATAAACTGAAACAGAATAATAGTTTTCATCCTGAAACTGGATATCACCATATATTTTTTGCTGTTGAATTTGCAGGTACACATAATTCGTGTTCGCCGGAATTGTATTTGCAGGTAGTTCTATGGTTTTGTTATTTGTGGAAGTCTCATAAAGTACCGTTGAGGGTGTTCTGATTGTTATTTTATAAATGCATCCCTCTATTGTAGAAGGCCATGTAATTCGTATTGGGTAGGAGGTGTCAAAAGCGTCATAGTTTTGATAGCTTTCCCCTATTTTGTTCGCCATTTCTATGCTTTTTATATCAAGCGTGTTTTCTAAATAGGTGTGTGGAATGGTATACACTTTCGGAGCATCAAAGAGAATGGAATTGACTGTAAATGTGTATGTCCCAGTGGAAGGCTTATTTAACAAACTATAGTAACATCCTTCTTGCGTATTATAATAGAGAAGTGTCACCGTATGGGAAGAATCTTTTGCAGAAACTACCGCCCCATTAACAATAGTGCCATCATAGCCTTCAATATAAACCTTGGCTTCTACCTTATCATTTACAGGAGAAGTCAAGGTTATTCTTACATTCGCTTTTGTGGGCAACTGAATTTCAGAAGAATTACTGCATGAAGAAAAAGTAAAACACAAAATAATTACGATTAAAAACAGATGAAGCATAATTTTCTTCATAACAGCAACACTCCCATAATAAGTTTGCAAAGCAAACTTGAGTTGATAAAAGGCGCGCTATTTGTGCGACTTTTATCATACTTTTTCTACTTTTTCGCAATAGCACTTGAATAGTGTAAATACAATCTAGCGTTTTTTATTGCTTCTCTTTGTAATTCCAAGCAGTGCATCTGCATAATCATTAATCTTGTTTCTTGACGCACTTCCCGCATCAGTAATATTGTCATGGTTTCGATAATAAAACACTCTGTCAGTCCTATTAAGAACTTTTGTCTGTGCTGACGAGCCCACTTTACTATAAGAAGGCAATTGTTGGCTGCTCACGGCAACAAGCCCATCATTGGAAGTCTCCCCAAGCAATTCATTGATCTGCCCTTTATAACCATAGCACCAACTTGCGGCTTTGCCACAATCAGAAGCGTAAACAGGACTATTAGTGAACAAACCGATAATACCTACACATTTCGCGATATGAGCTATTTGAGCACCTCTAAAAACACCGCCGGCAATATTCATGCCCTTGCTCACGCCATTGCTCACATCTTCGCCAGCTATACTCAAACTGTCGTTATGAGTGCCAATAACGAAATACAGTGGTAAATTCTTATCAACTTTCATATTGACATCGGTTGTTTGTACAGTTGAGTACACCGTTTTCTTTCCCAATGTTGGATAGCGAATTCCAAGCCAAGGCTTAAAATCCGCACTAAAATGGCGCGCGGATTTTAAGCTCAAGTTTGCAAAGCAAACTTGCTTATTGGACTGCAACTTCTCATTTTATTACGAAGTTGCATTTTCAACAGTTCCCGAATCTGATGATTTGGAAACTGTTGAAAAACAAGGAACTTTTTTCCAAACGATTACCGTTTTTGTGCCGGTAGCAACCTTATAATAATACGGTTTTTCCTCAAGAACATATTTCTTTACAAAATCACTCTGCGGACACATGTCTCTAATCTGTGCGTATTGATTCCACTTGGCATTATGCATAATGGGATATGCGAAGCCTTTTGTAAATGGAAGCCAGTCGCACAAAACCAAATCCATAAGAGAGTACACGCCTTCAGAAAGCGAATGCCCCATAAGTTTACCAAGAATAAAATTTGAAAAAACATCACCCGGAACAAAATCAAGAACTCTCATCGTTGCGTACACACCATTTGTAAGTATCCTCACATCATTATACGCTCCTGCTCTAAAATTGGCACCTCTGTTTTCGAGAAGTTTTAATCCTTTGTCAATTCCTGAGAAAGTAACAACACCCTTTAACTGTTTATACAAAACGGGGTCTTTGTTTTTTAGGTATGTGCTCATAGCCAAGGATCTAAGGCCGCCCTGGCTGTGTCCAAGAAAAACAAAATTAACAGGCTTCTTGTCCTTCTGATTTTCCGCCGCATAGAATTCCTTAAGCAGAACATATGTTTCTGCAAGCATTGGCTCCAGCCCTCTTGATTCTGCGCTATACTCTTCAAAATCAAATCCCTCAAAATAAACCACACCTCTGATTCTGTCGCCAAATTCTTTTTCCCCTTTGCTGTTCAACTCTGGTAAAGTGTCGTCCATATAAACCCTTGCGACTGGACAAAAATCACTCTGATGTGACTTTGAAAATTTAAGATGAGGGCAACCAAAGACTCTCAAAACAATTACAACAAACAACACACATATTAAATAATTCTTTTTTTTCATTTTAAATAGTCCTCCAAAATGAATAACAAAAAACTGCATCTAGCGTTTTTCCGCTCGTGGTTTTCAAAGTGACAGGCTCCTCAAACAAGTAGCAGTTACTGTCTTCCTGTAACCTTCTAATATATAAATTTGCTTCATATCTTTCATGATTAACCTCGGCTTTAAAATAGATATCTATTTTATTACGATCTTTTATATCGTAGATTGATGGTACCCAAAATACCCTAAAATCATTGTCATCTACCAGTTCTTTTGTTCCAAGCCAATCAATGGTCTTTTCATCAGTATCTTCCTCACATTCTCGTAGCGATGAAATTCCTATTTTTTCTGATTCACAATAAAGTTTTACTTCAGAATTTTCTATGTCGTTAATAACTAGGTAAGTGCAAAAAAGATTCAAGACTCCAAAATTTCCATCGCATCCAAAAAACAAAAACGGAATCAGAAACACTATAAACAAGTTCTTTCTATCCATATTCTATAATTCCATAATTAACTTAAATACCGAATCATCAACGACATTGATTTCAATAGTGTCATACAACTCAATAACGGTTTCCACAGAGCTGGGGTCGGCGGGATTTCCAAGGGGAAATTCTTCAATCGCAACCGCATTGCCTTCCTCGGCGAGCTGCTCGTATTCCGCGCCGCTGATTTCCGGAATATCGTCTAAAGAGTCAACGTATTCCAAGTCCTCAAGCCCCTCGTAACGAACTTCGGATTTTGTATCAATAATGCTGTACTGACCAATCTTTATAATCTGATTGTCCTCGAGCAATTCATACACAGGGCAGGTTGTAACGGTAACAATCGAGCCATCCTCCATTTCCGTGACAGTTTCCACCGTTTCCATCAGTTCGTTGGCAGTATCGTATGAAATTTTTGTGGAAAGCCGCGTTTCCTTGTCATTTGTGAAGTATCTTGAGGGAAGTTCCACGGTGAAAACGCCTTCCTTTTTATTTTCGCTCATATCAAAGGACAATTTTGCAGCCTCCGCTTTTATCCGCGAAAGATTGACTTTGGATACTGTCTGCCCAAAAGCAATATACCCAAGGTCATCGATGAGCTTCAACTCGGCTTCTGTCGCAATGATTTTTTGCTCAATCGTATTTGTAGCCGTATCAACCAAGATTGTATCAACGCCATTTGTAAGGACACTTTTTGCCGCGATGGTTTCTGTGGCTGGAAAATCAAGACGAACATACTGTTTGTCAGCCACCGTCTTAATTGCCATTTTATACCGGGACCGCAGTTTTGCCCCGCCAGTACGACGATTACTGTCCTCATACACAAAAACGGTGGCCGAGAAAGTATCGATACAATCGGACTTGGAAGTGTCCCAAGTAATAGTGGCTGGATTTTCCTCAAAAAGTTGAGGAACCGGGTTCTGTAGTTCTTGTTTACAAGAAGCACAGAAGATAGAAGTTATAACAACTCCTAACGCAAGAGACTGGTACAATTTCTTTTTCATACTGTTTTTTTTCCTTTTTATTAGGCCTATATATTCATAATAAAAAGAGAGAGGTAAAGGCAAGAAAAGGTAGGATTCTATATGGTGACAATATGAACTATTCTCAATAATATGAACACGACTGTTATGATTATTCTACACCTCCAACGGTCTTTAGTCAAGGTTGACCGCTCTTCGGTTCATCAATTCCTCTCTCTTCTGCCATCCACAGAAAACGAGTGTTCAAGACCAGTGTCCGACCATCCCATCCCTTTCCCGCACCCGCCGTTGCCTCCCCATTTTGACAAATCCGCAAATCTATTGTACATTTACAGAATGAGAATCACACTTTCAAATCCGTTCGTCATTATTTTTCTGGTGGGGACTTTCTTACAATTTTTTATAAAGCATATTCTTGAATTGGTAGACTGGAGGGCGCGCGTAAAAAACGGCGGAAGGCTCCCCGAAGAACTGAAGAGTATCCCTGCGTCCAGTTGTTTCGACGAGGAAAAACTAAAGAAAATCTCCGCCTACGAAAACGCAAAGTATTTCGCATGGATTCCATCCTCCATTGTCTCGCTTCTGCTCACCTTGACGCTCGTTTTTTCGGGATTTTATCCGTGGCTTTTTGAACGGCTCTGCCTTGTCACTGGATTTCCTCACAATTTTTCAAACGCCTATCCCTGCGCCCTTCTTTTTATGATTGTATCATCGATTCCAGAATCCATTATTTCCATTCCGTTTGATTTATACGCTGAATTTCACATCGAAAAGAAATTCGGTTTTTCAAACATGACGCTCAAACTATGGCTTTTGGACGGCATAAAAAGCACCGTGCTTTCCCTCATTTTAAGCGCGATTTTAGGGGCGGCGATGATTGCGATTCTCCAGTTTTTTCCAAAAACATGGTGGATTTTTCTCACCGCCGTTTTGTTTGCATTCACCCTCATTATGCAACTTCTCTATCCGCTTGTCATCGCGCCACTTTTCAACAAATTTGTTCCGCTTGAGGACGGGGAGCTAAAAACGAGAATCACCAGTCTTATGCAAGGAATCGGCTTTATGTCCACGGGGATTTTTGTAGTGGACGCATCAAGGCGAAGCGGACATTCAAACGCCTATTTTACCGGTCTCGGAAAAGCAAAGCGCGTTGTGCTTTACGACACATTGATACAACAGCTGACACTTGATGAACTGGAAGCGGTTTTGGCCCATGAATTCGGGCATTACAAACTAAAGCACATAATCCGAAAAATATGCATTCTTCTTCCTCTCGAACTCGTTTTGATGCTTGCGCTGTATCTAATTGCGCAATGCCCTTCCTTGTACTCGGGATTTGGTTTTTCAATAGAGCCAGAGCAAATCGCCTTTGTGCAATTTATCGGAATCTTCCTCGCCTCGTTAGTCGCAGGCGGATTTCAGGAGATTTTCTCTCCAATTTCCAATTTTTTCTCCCGAAAAGATGAATATGCCGCGGATGCGTTTTCGGCAAATCTTACAAAAAATCCTGACGCCCTCATTTCAGGCCTCATAAAATTAAACAGCGAGAATTTAAGCGAGCTGCTTCCGCCAAAAATCTATGTGATTTGGAACTATTCACACCCAACACTCATCGAAAGGGCGAGGGAACTATCGATTGTTAAAGATGAAATTCATTAACCTCGCCTTCAAGTTTGTTACCTCGCAAGGCTCGGCTTTACACAAAACTTGCTAGATTAGGAAGAAACAAAAAAACGCATTGAAGAGATGCTAAACAGTCTCAATCCGATACATCGGGTCTTGGTCTGGCAGCAGCTCCAAACGATGCCGCTCGCATTTCAACGCCTCGCTCATTTCGTGCGTAACATGAAGCAGTGTTGTCGTGCCACTTTCCGCAATGATTTCAAGAAGGTCGAGAATCTTTTGGCGAAAATCCTCGTCAAGTCCGTGGCACGGCTCGTCAAGAATTAAAATCGGGGGGCATTTCACGGCGGCCCGCAAAATCAGAACAGCGCGTTGTTCCCCATAGCTCAAATGACTAAAAGACTCATGCTCTCGCCCCGCAAATCCGCCGAGCAAAAGCCATTTTTTCGCCGCATCAATTTCAATGTCGCTTGGCGTTTGATACAGCCCGATTGAATCGTGAAAGCCACTGACAATCACCTCCAAAAGGCTTGAGCCAACCATTCGATACTCCACATGTAAACGATAGCTCACAATCCCTAGTCGATGCTTTATATCCCACACCGTTTCTCCCGACCCGCGCCGTTTTCCAAAAAGCCTCACATCATTGCAAAAAACCTGCCCATTGTCTCCCGTGATAAGCTCCAAAAAAGTCGTTTTTCCCGAGCCGTTCGGCCCTTGAATGAGCCAATGCTCTCCCTGTTTTAAACTCCAGTTCAAATGCCGCAAAACACGATGCTCCCCCCAAGAAACATTCACATCATTCATTTCGACGAGTGTTTCGGGAAGACTGTTTTTTTCAACGCCCATAATGTGGTCGACTTCCGCGCTTATTTTTTTCACAGACGCGGCGAATTCCCGTCTCTCCTGCTCCTTTTGCTCCGACAAAGCGGTTTTTCGCCGCTCTAAAAATTGTTCAAACTCCGCGCGTTTTCCACAAAAAGAGACTTTCCCACCTGAAAACTCAATGACATTCGTAATCGCCTTTGGAATTTCCACATATCGTTCCATTCCCAAAATAATGCGCGGAAAAGGCGAGTCCTCCTTTCCATCGGAAAGCTGTTTCTCCGAAACCGTATTAAAAAACTCAAGAAGAATAGAACGGCTTTCCGAGTCAAGACCTGCAAACGGATCGCTCAAAATCAAAAGACGTTTTTTAGAGACAAGGGCACGAGCTAAAAGCGTGCGGCGAATCTCCCCTGTGGACATATATTTTAATCCGCGGTCAAGGATATTTTGCACGCCGCACAACTTGATTTCAGGATATGCATCCAACTGCAACGCCACTTCAGGAAGAGCAGCGCCTTTTTTTATGTTTCCAACAATTCCCTCCGCGATAAAAACGCGTCCTGTGCGTCCGATGTCCACGCCACCTTCAATGTATTCGCTTTCATCGTTCTCGCGCTCCTCTTGAATAATGCGCGCCGCCCGCTCAAGAGAAACAACTTCCACAGACCCCTCGAAAACATTGGCGTAAAATGCGGTGGATTTTTCAGCGGACGCACTCCCAACCACACCATTCGGCACAAAGCGCATCCCGCAGGCGTCTGAAAGCGCGTTCAAAAAATCCGCCTTTCCTCCCCCATTAGAGCCTGTAACAAGCCACGCCTCAGCAGTGTTCATCTCCCATGTCACACGCTCAATCACTGTTCCACGCTTATTTTCGATATGACAATCATCAATTTTTATCAAAGAATGCAAAGGGAATCCTCCTAGAGATTACACACTATCTAAAGTTAAAATGGCAATTAGAGAAAGAAATCTTGAAGCAAACGGTTCGTATCCATTGAGAAAATAAATAATCGGATTTGTATCTACGAAAATTCTACTATGCAATGGTTCAATCTTCCCTCTCCTAATCTTCCATATTTTTGTATGCATCAAATTCTGCAAGGACTTCGCTGTCTTTTTTACCACAGAGGCTCACCACAACAGCCAAAATCAAGCACACCAAGAATCCTGGCAAGATTTCATACACATTGAAAATATTGAAAATTCCGCCTGAAAGATTGTGCCACACCACCACGGTAATGCCGCCTCCGACAAGCCCCGCGACAGCGCCATTTCGAGTGATTCCCTTCCAAAAAAGCGATAACAAAATCAAAGGACCGAATGTCGCGCCGAATCCCGCCCATGCATAACTCACCAATCCAAAAATAGACTGATTGTTCGGCAAAAGGCATAGCACAAACGCAATCGCCGCAATCAAAAACACAGTCACACGGCTCACAAACAGCACTTTCTTTTCATCCGCCTCCTTGTTTATAATCCCTCTGTATATATCAAGGCTCACCGCGCTCGCCGCAGACAAAAGCTGGCTGTCCGCAGTGCTCATGGAAGCGGCAAGAATAGCGCACAGGAAGATTCCCGCAATAAACGCAGGATACATCTTGAGCATCGTCGCGCTGAACACCGTTTCCTCAAGACCGCCCTGCAAAATCAAACGAGGACTTGAAAGGTCTCCCCCCGCAAGGTAGACGGTTCCAAGCGTTCCAATGATAAAAGTCCCGATATACGAAATAACCATCCAAACAATGCCGATTCTTCTTGCCTGGGTAATCTCGCTATTTGAACGGATTCCCATAAAGCGAATGATTATATGGGGCATTCCAAAATACCCCAAGCACCACGAGAACGCTGAAATCGCATTCAAAACGCTGTACGACTGGTTTGCGACAAAGCGCGCCTTGAACGCCTCGCCAAACCGCCCTGCAATAGCAAGCACGCTAAACTGCCGTGCGGACTCAATCGCGTTCGCAGGGCCGCCAAGAGAAACAATCGCGATAATAGACGACACAACAAACGCAAGGAAAATCAAAAGTCCCTGTATAAAATCCGTTGTGCACACCGCAGTGTAGCCGCCCGTTATCGTATAAGTCAAAATCACCACAAGTCCAATCACCAGTCCAACATAATAATTCAAGCCAAAAACAGAATGAAACAGTTTTGCACACGCAACAAACCCCGAGGCAGTGTAAATTGTAAAGAAGAACACGATGAAAACAACCGAAATCACTGAAAGCACATGCGACTTGTCCTTAAATCGATTGGTAAAGAATTCTGGAATGGTAATGGAGTCGCCAAACGCAATAGAACATTTTCGAAGCGGCTTTGCCACAAACAGCCAGTTGAGATAGGTGCCCACAATCAAACCCAACGCAGTCCAGAACGTCTCCTTAATACCACCAAGATAGCATAATCCAGGAAGCCCCATCAAAAGCCACGCCGATGAATCCGATGCCTCCGCGCTCAACGCCGTCACCCATGGGCCAACCTTTCGTCCGCCCAAAAAAAAGTCCTTCGAGCTGTTATTATTCCTTGCGTTTCTCAAGCCAATGTAAATCATAAATCCAAGATATAAAACAAACGCCGCCAACTTGGCAATCCCCTGCGCATCCATTCTGGCAAACTCCTACACATAAAAAAGATAGGTAATTATAATGGAAAAAAGCGTTTCTATCAACTGGCGAATGCACTGGTGTGGTCAAAAATGCAAATTAGTGATAGACTGTCTCTATGGAAAATATACTTGAAGTGCAGAATCTTTCAAAAGAATTTAATCTTGAAGCGGGATTCTTCGCGAAGAACAAAAAGACAGTGTATGCGGTCAATGATGTTTCGCTGAAGATTCAGCGTGGGCAGACATACGGAATAGTAGGCGAATCGGGATGTGGAAAAACCACAATGGCGCGCCTTATCATACAGATGTACAAACAGACCTCAGGGACTATTCTTTTCAATGGAGAGAATGTTTTGCAGTTTTCAAAAAAGCAAATGCGCGCCTACCGTGAAAAGGTCAAGTACATTTTCCAAGACCCTGCCCGCTCTTTAAATCCTCGAATGACGGTTTTTAGCATTCTCACCGCCGCGCTTCGGCACTCAAGCCAATGGCAGGGAAAACAAAAGGCGTTGGAAAGCGCGCAAAAAATCATTCAGGAAGTGGGCTTGGGCGCAGAAGATATAAACCGCCGCCCCGCAGAATTCTCAGGCGGTCAGCGTCAACGCATTTCAATCGCGCGGGGGCTTATTATGCAGCCAGAACTTCTCATTTGCGATGAAGTTGTCTCCGCACTGGATGTTTCAATTCAAGGGCAGATTATAAACCTTTTGCATGATTTGAAAAAAAGCCGCAATTTGAGTTATATTTTTATCACGCACGACTTGAAAATCGCCTGCTATTTTTGCGACAAAATTGGAGTGATGTACCGAGGACTGATGGTCGAGGAGGCGGATGCGAAAGACCTTTACAAAACCGCGCTCCACCCATACACACAGCTGCTTTTTGAAGGAGCGTCAGGCACAAAAACCGCTTCAAGCGCAGAAGTGAAGACAACGCTGGAACAAGAGCATTTCTGTCCGTTCGCCCATCGCTGCCCAAAAGCCACAGAAAAGTGTCGCTCATTCCTCCCCGACTTCAAAGAAAGAGAAAGCGGCCACAAAGTCAGATGCTTTGAAGTGTGAGCGGAGCGAACTAGCGGTCAATCACTGTAGAACCGATTTTCATTTTTTTGCGAATGCAAAAGTGGTAGCGTAGCGACCTGACCTTCGACTCATAAACCTTGGTGTATCAACTAGTGGTCAGCCGTGATTTTCAGCATGCTTGTGCTTTCATTGAAACTGAATATGTAGTCGCCCGCTGATGACGCACGGAACAAAAGATTTGTAGCCCCCTCGCCTTCCGCCCTGTAGATTTTCACCTCTTTATTCAGTTGCACTGTGGCGCTCGACATCTTGCTTTTGTTGTAGCCATAAGCCTCTTTCCAACTTCCACCCTTGTCCAACTTAAATTCGTATGTTCCTGACGCAAGATTAACCTTTGCCTTCCACATTTTTTCAGAACTGGTATATCCCATTGGCGTGCTGGTGTCCCATCCATTCATCCCTCCCCGAAGATAAAACGCCTGTGATGGCTCGACTTCCTCACCCAAATACTCTTCGCCTGCAAACGCCTCCCCCTTTTCTAACTGCGCTTCCATAAAAATCAGAGAAGGATTTTGCAATGCACTTCCCGAATAATACAAACGCATTTCATACGGATACAGGTTTTTCACCATCGCTATCCCGTTTTTAAAAGAAAAAGAATCCTCATCAATATACATAGCCATAAGGAGCGTGTATGTGCCCTTTGGTATCGTTTCGCCAGCAGAAAACGCGTATTCACCCCACTGATAGTCTGAAAGATTTGCAACGCACAAAAGCGTGTCTTTTCCATCGAAATCAGAAATGGTGTACGCTGCAACTTTATCAACCTTCTTTCCTTCATATTGTTGCGCGCTTTCAAGAAACTGCACATTTCCACTCGAGCTAAAAAGCGCGGGCAGGGCATTTCGCAAATGTATCAAAGCCTTGTTCAGCGAATATGTTGATGTTGCATCGCTTATTTGCCTCTCCGCCTTGTCCCACTCAAATGGATAGCGTAATCGAATGTCGCCAGACACATTCGCCTCCGCCATCGCGATTTCCTGTCCATAGTACACAAACGGAGTTGTAGGGCGCAGCAATGAAAGAGCCGTCGCCATCTGTATTTTCGCAAGAGCCACATCCCCACCTGTGAACATCGTCCCAAGACGAGGCATATACTCATCGTGATTTGCAAGAAATGTGCCATACGAGCGACCGCTCTCGTTTGCATAAAGCGTATTCTTCAGCACAGAAGGCTTCGAGCCGTTTATCGCGCTTCTGATTCCCATTCCTTGGTCAAAATCCAGCAGCATATTCGCAGCGGGTGCAGTTTCAGTGCCAAAATAGCGATTTAATGTATTTCTATTGCCCGTAATCCACGCCTCAAACGTCATAAATTTCGGGGAATCATACTTATCAAGCTCCTCGCGAAGTTCTCTAAAAAAATCGATTGATTCGGCAACATCAACTTGGGAAGAATCGTTTTCTATCAAATAGCGCACCGCATCTATCCGCAATCCGTCAAAACCCTTGTTCAGCCAGTAGCGCACCACATTTTTCATTTCCTCGCGGACTTCATAGTTGCGGAAATTTAAATCAGGCTGACTTTCGGCAAACGCATGCCAATAATAGTCACTTCCATTTTTCGTCCACCCTGAAAGAGACATCCCCGTGTTCCAATTGAGCGCAGTGGAATTCCACACATACCAATCGCGCTTTCCATTTTTGTTTTCGACAGAATCCTTAAACCACTGATTACCGCTTCCCGAATGATTTGGCACAAAGTCAAAGATAATCTTTATATCTTTTGCGTGGCAGTCATTTATCAAATCTATCAAATCCTGCTCTGTTCCAAAAAGGCTGTTCACCGCATAATAATCTTTCACATCATAGCCGTGCATATTCACATTCCTGCCTTTGGAATCGCATTCAAAAATCGGGGAAAGCCATATACCACGAAATCCCAAATTGGAAATATAATCTAAATGTTGCAAAATGCCTTTCAAATCGCCACACCCATCCCCATTAGAATCTGCAAATGACCGCACCCAAATATGATAAAATGTCGTGCTTTCCCACCAGCCGTCTTCAAGACCATCTAATTGATTTTGCGCATCTGTAGCGGCTGCATTATGGGGAGAAACATACGCTTCGTTTCCACTCCATTCTTCAATTTTACTACCCCCCCCCTCGCCGCAAGACACAACCAAGCATCCAAAAAGCAAACAAATGAAAACTGTCGCTGCAAATAAATTTCTCAAAGCCATTTCTCCACCCCTCATAGTAAAAAGATGTAATTTCGAGTCTTTGTAAAAAACAATCAATGGGCTGCCAAAAATGTGGACAGCCCATTAGCTCCGTCAAAGCATGGATTTTAGTCGCCCTTAATCCTCTCGAATCAAAATCATCATAACATTTTTATCTCTGAATGGACAGAGCGCAAAAGAAGAAACTGCACGAGATGTATTCGCGCAAAATGGCATCTAATCTTTTATCTCACCTCCATTTCTCGCAAAGGCCTCCCAAAAACATTTATTTTTAGGAGAGCCTCATGCATTAAAACTTATATGTCCCTGTGGTGATTGTTCCGCCGTTTGCATACACATCAAAGTTCACAGACTTTTCAGCCTTTGAAAGCTCTGCGTAGAATTCCTTTAGATTCTTCACTTCCTTTCCATTGACCGCTTGAATCACATCTCCATCTTGAAGTCGCAAAGCAGCGGCAGGAGTTTTTTGCATAACATTCGTAACCGCCACACCTTTTATATTGTCCCCAAGCTCCAGCTCTTTTTTAATTTCATCGGTGATTGGAGAAGCGACAAAGCCCGGCCACAGTTTTCCACTGTCAGAAGACACTTCCTCTGAACGCTCTTCAATGGTTACAGAAAGCTCTACTTTCTCCCCATTTCGGATGACAGTGAATTTTGAAACATTTCCTGCGGCAATTCGTCCAACAATGCGCTGAACCTGCTCCACATCTTTTGCATCCTGTCCGTCTATGCTGATAATATAATCGCCGGCCATCATTCCACCTTTTTGAGCAGGAGAACCAATAAAAAGCTGGGAAACGAGCGCGCCGTCTGTCTTTCCCACGCCAAGCGCATCTTTGTAATCCGCATTCACCGCCATAAGAGAAACGCCAAGCCATCCATACACAACCTTTCCATTTGAAATAAACGAGTCTATCGCTCCCTTTATATTGTTAATCGGAATGGAAAATCCAAGCCCCTGCGAGCCGCCAGACTGACTTGCAATCCATGTGTTTATTCCAATGACCTCACCATATATATTCACAAGCGGACCGCCGGAATTTCCTTGATTTATCGCCGCGTCAGTTTGGATAAAGTCGTTTATATTTCCAATTCCACTTCCCGAACGACCTTTCGCACTGATAATTCCCTGCGTCACAGACTGGCTGAACCCCAAAGGCGCACCCATCGCAAAGCAAATGTCTCCCGTTTGAACCGCATCCGAATCACCGAGCACCGCAACAGGAATTTCAGAGTCTTTTGACTCAAATGAAACGAGCGCAATATCCATACGAGCATCCGCACCTACCAATTTCGCTTCAAATTCACGCCCATCGTTCAACTTCACAGAAATTTTCGTAGCATCTCCCGCAACATGATTATTCGTAAGCACATAAATCACATCGCCTGTACGACGAACAATAACTCCAGAGCCAAGCCCCTTCGACTCGTATTTCCTTTGCTTTCTATTGCTTCCTTCATCTTGGTTTCCAGGATTTCCAAAGAAAAACCTCCTGAAATCCTCAAACGGATCAATTGCATTTACCGTATGGGTTTCTGTAGTGTCAACTTCGACTACAGATGGAAGAAGAGCGGTGCTAATTGCACGGAAAGAATTTTGCAGCGCCTCAACCGCCTCCAAAGTCTCTTCCGACATAATTCTGCCTTTTGTTTCAGCATACACCGTCGCCGCATTTCCCTTCACCTGTGTTCTTGCACAGGAAAGGGTAAAAATTCCAAATGAAAGAGCCGCCGCTCCCATCACGCCCAATAAAATTTTTGTCCAGGATTTCATAAAGAATTACCTCCTCTTTTAAAATAATCCCATTTTTTTCTTTTTTAAATAAAAAAACAAAAAAATAAAAAAGTTACCCGCAAACACAGACGAAAACCTGCCTCTGTATTGTTGCTTCCGTTTGAAGCTTCACGGCTCTCGTTTGATGCGGGTCAATTCGTTTACGGAAATAAGAAAATCACTGTGCAAACGGATTTTGAACCTCAAATTTGCAGCAACTTCAAATTTACTTGCCTTTTTTACATTATTTTTGTTATATTTAGATATGTCTTATAAAGGACTTTAAAAATAACACTACAAAAAACAAAGAGAGGGATGATAGATGAGGATATAATAGACTTAATTTCAAGTTTAAGCCTAAGAAAATTTCACATAAAATCCGCACTTCTTCAGTCAAATAATGAAAAGAAAAACACAGAAAATAAAAACACACTTCACACATATAGTGCATATCCATTTCCTCATCGTCTTTTTAGCATTTTCTTTCATTTGTTCTGGATGCCAGTCAACAAAGGGGCTTGAAAATCAAACCAAGTTCATTGAGGAAGTTGAAATAAATGCGTGTGATACGGTCTTCGAAATTTTCGACACGACCTTTGAAGACGATTTCCAAGAGGATGAGAAATTTATTTTTCTACGCCTGTACCTTCCAAATTATAAAAACAAGTTGAGCGGCGTGAATATATTGAAGGCGCTCATCGCCTCGTCGGAACCTTCGGACTATGATTTCAGCCACAGCGCAATTGGTTTTGATTTAAACGACACTTTTTATGGTCTCACGCGCTACAGACCGCAGGATTTAAAGATGGAATCCTGCACAAACCCGGGGACAAACAAATATATGAAAAAGTGCGACAAATACAAGTCGGTGCAACTGACTCTTGCCCTAAAAGTTTCAAAAGAGGAGTATGAAAACACGAAAAATTTTGTGGAACGAGATTTTGACCAAGCAAAAGTGAAATATGATACTCCACAAAATCTTCCGATTGGTTTTTGGGGATACAAGCGCAAAAGACAAAAACCAGAAACCGCGCGGAATTTTGGCGGAATCCCCTCTAAAAAAGGCTTTGTTGACCCTTCCGAAGAAAAGAAATTCAAATTCGTTTGCTCATCGTATGTGGCGTATGTGTTGGCGAGCAATGTTCAAGAGGTGCGGGATTTTTTCATAGAAAAAAAAGTGGATTACCATTATGTCATTCCAACTGACCTTATTTTTTTCCCTGGAGTTCAAAGCCTGTTCGTCTCCACATGGGAGGACTATGAAATTGCGGCTGGGGAATTGGTAAAATCCCAGCCAATCTTTGCGGAGTACTTTTCACCGTGAGTTCGCACTGTCCATCGGCAATTGCGAGCCTTGCAAGACCTTCCATGTCGAAGGCAAAAGCGTCAATTGCGAATCTCGCGAGACTCGCAAAAGCGCCCCCATTATGGACGCACTGTGTGACACGGTGAAAACCAACTAGTTTGTATCTGTGTTTGGTGTGTAGGTCAAGTTTTTTGCGCCAGCGGGAATTTCCAAGGCGGCTGCAGAACCGTATGCTATTTCGCTCACATCAAGCCTACTCTCCTGCCATTCCCCTTCGTCATTTGGATTGAACCAAAACTGCATGACAAAGTTCTTATCATTCTGCTTCTCTGGAACGGTAAAGTCCACATAATACAATCCCTCGCCGTCAAAACCTGTAGCCTGCCCCAACTCTTTATCATTATTGTCAGAGGCAATATGCACATTCAGCGTATGCAATGGTCCTCCGTTCGAGCGGACTAAAAAGCGGTAGTTGCCCGCGGATAACGCATTCATCTTGTATCCAACATTCGTCATGTAAGCCTCTATATTTGCGACATCATCGCATTCAAGCCTACGATTTGCCTTTGCAGCAGTTTCTGAGACATCGTACATCATAACGGTCGCTCCTGAACCAGCCTTAAACCACAAATCCCATTTGTTCAAATCGTTATATATAAAATCATCCGCCCAGCAGTTGTAAACTTTAAAATCTTTCACGGACAGCGTTCCCTTTGTCAGACGGAATGAGAATTCCACTTCATCGTTTAAATACCCAGGAAAATCATCCGCTGCACCATCACTATAAACTGGAATCATAAATGTATATCTTTTCCATTCGGAAGTCGGATTGAACGGAGCGACAGCGACATTCTTTTGTTGTGTGCCGTCATACATATTGAATGTTGTCTCCTTTTGTTCGCCGTCAAATTTCGCATCGAATTCAATCAGATACTGTGTTTCTTGTTCCAGTTTGTACCAAAAATTCAAGTTTGCATCCCATGGATGGCGGGTGGGTGTCTCGCTTGCGGTTACCGTAATGCTGTCTTGTGTGAAGTCATCAATGACCGCCGTGCCGCCCTCTTTCAAATATGCATCGTCAAGCCAAAGCTTCCATGCTGGATTAATAGGCAACGGCTTAACTTGTGGAAGGTCAAAAATTTCTGTTACAGCACTCTCTTTTTCTAACGTAAACTCCCCACCAGCCTTTTCAATACCAACATCACTTGAACCAACAAGGATTTTACTTCTGCTGGATGCGACAACAAGCTCGTCGATTTTTGTTTTTCCGCGCAATGTAACCTTGTCAACTCCACTTGCAACAGAAACGCGAGAAAACGATGTATCTGCCGTATCTGATTCAAGAATACACGGCTTATTTATTGTAATGTTTTCTATTTGGGATTGTTTGTCTTTCAAGAGTATGCGAACGCCCTCTTTATTCGCGGTCGCGTTGGAAATTTTCGTGGAAGTGATGTGTATCGAATTGCTTCCGCCACCATTTGCTATAAGGTATTTCACGTCGCCACAATTTGTAACGGTAAAATCTCCCTCACCAACATCTTCTGCCACAAGGAACTGCTTTGCTCCTTTCACATTCTCAAATGTCACGCCTGCAACTTTAATTTCAAATACAGAACCACTCACATCGCCATTTTTTATTTTAACAGCCTTATTCACGATGAAAGCACCATTTGTAGTCGAAGTCAGTTTCTCTTTTTTAATATCAATTTCATCATCTGCCTTTGCAGACTCCAGACGCTCTTGCAATGTTACACCCCCCCCCCCACTCCTGGACTGTCTGGACTCACAGGAACATCAGAAGCACCACCTCCCGAATTTCCATTGTCACAAGCGGCAAACAGAATGCCAGCGCAAACAAGAATAAAAAACAGTGTTTTTTTCATAGCGTACCCTCGCTGTGTGCTGACTTTCGCCAGCGAATTTCCAACGCAAAAAACGCTGGGCGCATCGCCTCGAAAAATTCCAAACGACACACATCAAAAATAGTACAAAAAAAAACAAAAAAAATATAGACATAATGACATAATGATATAGAGAAATTCCAATTTTTTTTCGTTTTCTGAAATTGCTACGACCTGCGCGCTCGCAATTAAAACTTTGAGCGAGTTACAAAATTGTGCGAAATTTTAAAATCACAACGAAATTTTAAAATCGCTGTCACATAAAATCGCTTGACATCTTGATGAATCTGGCTTATATTTAAAAAGAAAAGCGGTGCTACCGATTTGGCTAGCCCCTAATAAATTATGGTTTAATAACCGCATGTTTTAGGGAGCAGGCGGTTATTTTTTTAGGTTTCTTATTACTTCAATTACTATTGTAACCACGATTTCTATACTCGTGAGCACCAAGTAAAGAACTTCAAAGACACTCATCAGCCACCTCCTTTTCACATAGATTTCCACAAACTGCGGATTTCATGCGTTTTTAAGGAGGTCGCACCCCTCCTCAAAAAGAAAAGGGGCTAACCGCGCCTACCGGCAACACCGTATACTAATATATACTTTTTCTATAATTTTGTAAAGATAAAATTTGTCAGATAAAATTTGTCGTTCAAAAGAACCTGCATCGACCTGAGGTCTCGCAATTGTTTTATGCATTTCAAAACTCAAAATGCGTTGCTAATTCAAAGCATCTTGCATAGCATAAGAAGCCCTTCCACAATTGCCTTGTGCTCTTCAGGGGCGATTCGCGCGTAAAGGGAATCCACCGTGTCATCGGGGCGCACGAGAACTTTCTTTTGCACAAGGATTTTTCCCATGTCGCACCCCGCGTCAACAAGATGAACAGTGCAACCGCTCTCTTTTTCACCGCTTTTTAAAACCGCTTCGTGCACATGATGCCCCCACATGCCCACCCCTCCAAACTTTGGAAGAAGCGCGGGATGCAAATTTATCATTCTATTTGAAAATGCGTTTATCAACTTTCCCGAATTCACCGTGAGCCAGCCTGCAAGCACAATGGCAGAAACCTCGTATTTTTCACAAAGGCTCAAAACCCTGTCGCTCACCGCCTCGCGCTTTTCCTCTCGGCTTGCAGTCTTCGCCGCCTCCACCCCCATCACCGCATACGGACTGACAATCTCCGTGGGAATCGAAGCATTCTTTGCGCGCTCCAAAGCGTAGGCATCCTTATGGTCGCTCATCACAACGCAAATGGTGTACGGACAATTCGCTGTTTGCCTTTCATAATCAATCAGCGACTGAAGATTCGTTCCGCCGCCACTCACCAAGACAGCGATTTTTTTCGGACTCTGCATGTTTTCGCTCCGCAATCACTCTTCAAACAAAACCTGTTCTTTTTGTCCGGTCACCGCGCCTGACGCACGCGCAACGCGACCGATTTTATACGCCTTCATATCAGGAACGCCCGCTCGGCTGTATTTTGACGCATTCGCATTAAAAAATTCCACAATCGCATCGGCATCCACATTTTTCACTGCAAGCACAAAGCCAATTCCCATATTAAAGGTGTTGAAAACAGAATTTTTGTCCGCGCCACGCCGAATCAACTCTGCAAAAATCGGAGGGACATCCCAACTTCCTTTCTTTATTACGGAAATCAACTGCGTTTCGCCCTCTTTTGCTTTTGGATACATGCGCGGAATGTTCTCATAAAATCCACCGCCAGTAATATGCACCATTCCATGCACCGACTTTCTATATGTTGCAAGGGCTTCCATCACGGGGCGAACATAAATCCTTGTAGGAGTTAGCAGAGCCTCACCTATCGTTTTTGCGTCGCAGCCATTTCCCCCATTGAAGGGATCGTCAAAATCCTGCACCACTTTTCTGACAAGGCTAAACCCATTCGAGTGCACGCCCGTTGAGCTCAATCCAATCAAGACATCACCCTCTTCTATATCCTTGCCCGTTATCATCTCGGACTTTTCAGCCACACCGACCGCAAACCCCGCAAGATCATATTTTCCATCGTCATAAAAGCCGGGCATTTCCGCAGTTTCGCCGCCCAAAAGAGCGCATCCTGCATCCACACAGCCGTCAGCCACACCTTTTACCAAGTCCGCCGCCACATCGGCATCCAGTTTTCCGCACGCAACATAATCCAAGAAGAAAAGGCTTTTTGTTCCAGAGCACAGAATATCGTTCACGCTCATCGCCACACAGTCAATTCCCACGGTGTCGTATTTTTTCATCTTGAACGCAACATCAAGCTTTGTGCCCACGCCATCAGTTCCACTCACCATGACAGGCTCTTTCAATCCTGCAGGAACTGCAAACATTCCGTTGAAACTTCCCAAGTCGGTCAAAAGCCCGTTAATTCTCGTCCGAGCCGCCTGCTCTTTGTATTTGTTTACCGCACGGTAGCCTTCTTCAACATCAACGCCCGATTCTTTATAATTTGCCATAGTTATTCTACACCTCTATAATATATTTGCATCGCAAACTTATGTTGTCTGCCAGCAACAGATACACTTGATGACAGCCACCCTATTTATGTTGTTGTCATCGCTCCGCATCTTTTAACGAAATGCCACCGAATTTTTCTCCGCGTCATCGCTCAATTTCTTTCTGAATGCAACAATTTTTTCCTTTAATTCGGGATATTTTACGCTCAAGATTTGCACTGCAAGATAGCCTGCGTTTTTCGCGTTTCCAATGCCTACCGTCGCCACGGGAATTTGCGGCGGCATCTGCACAATCGACAAAAGCGCGTCCAAACCGCCCAGCCCATTTGAAACGCCAGGGGTTACGCATTCAAGAGGCACACCAATGACTGGAATGGTCGTGATTCCTGCAATCACCCCTGGCAAAGCCGCGGCAAGTCCTGCCCCCGCAATAATCACTTCGCACCCTGCCGCCTCCGCTTCACGCACTGTTTTGTGCAAAAGTTCGCCCGCGCGATGCGCACTAATCACATACGCACAATAGTCAACGCCAAACTCATCAAGCACATCGGCAGCCTTCCGCATCTTTTCTTCATCCGATTTAGACCCAAAAAAAATCGCAACTTTCATAAAATCCCTTATATAGCCTTAACTCCAAATTTTTGCAAAGCTAAAAATCAAGCCCATATAAACTATAGCATTTTTTGCAGGTTATTACAACAATCAGAAATTTACAAAACAACACTTCCACGAGCGAACACGAAAAACTCTATTCCGAAAAAACACACAAACTACGCAACACAACAATGCAGCCACTGCCAATGGCAGACGACCGCATCGGACTCCTAAAGATCAAACAAATGAGGCTTCCCAAAATTGCAGTTTTGGGAAATCTCCCCTAGATGTATTCGCGAGAAATGGCAGCCAATCCTTTATCTTACCCACATTTCTCGCGGAGTCTCTCCCAAAAAACATTTATTTTTGGGAGAGACTCAAATCATATTCCATATAATTCAATTCTGTATTGCCATCACGCGAGGTCAGATACAATTCTCCTATACGCCTTCTTTCTGTTTGTTTGCTATTTATTTTTCCAGCGTACACATAAAAAAGGAAGCCATTGGGCAGTGTTTGCCCCTCGTAAATTTCAAGGCTGAAGCTTCTGCTTATAATTTGGAATTCCGCCACTACATTTGGTATGTTTTGTTTGTTTGAAAAAATGCGCCCCCGAGAATCAATAAATCCTTTTGTGAAAAACGATAAATCATAGTAATTATAGGAAACCTCATACCACTCGTTGGACTCTCCCCCTGTCAAAGTCGTTGACAAGTGTGTAGAGCCGCTGTTGCCACCGCCACATGACTCGAAAAACAGTGCGGCGAACAATACAAATAAAAAGGAAGAAAAAAGTCTCCGTACTATTCCATTTTTCATAAAAGCCCCCTTGAATAATAGCGCACTCGGAAACACTGTCACTCGGAAAATGCGCCCTGTTTTTTACGATTATTTCAAATTCATGTTCTCCAGATTCCAGTCCAAAGAAAGAGCGACCAATTTTGCAATCAAAACTGCGCAATTTCGTTCAACCGATGTCTCTGAAACAATCTTGTCGATGGATTTTTTCAGCACCTCGCCCCTCTTGTGGTCGTCTTTATCTGTAGCATCAAAAATAATGTGAGAGAAATCGCAGGAAAGCGCATCCTTTAATGTTTCCGCAAATTCATTTTCATCTGGAATAAAATCCAACACAAGAGCCTTTAACTTCTGGTTGTTTTCAGAAGAGAAAATTTCCGCGCCGTTTTTCGCGATGATTTTTGAAAGCGCGACCAACGCCACATTGAAATCCTCGGAATTCTCTGACAAATTGGAATCCGACTGCTTTTGCATAGAAGAATTGCGCGCGCTTTTATTCTTGCTTGAAGCAGATATGATTGCACCCGCCTCCTTGAGGATGGGAACAATCTCCGATTTTCCGTGAAGAGCGGCAAATGTCAACGGTGTGTTTCCATTTTGAGTTTCGTAATTCACATCCGCCCCATAAGTAATCAAGAGTGAAACCATTTCTGCATTGCCTGTTACAATAGCAAATTCCAAAGGCGTTCTTGCGGATTTTTTTTCAGACGGAGTTGATCTTTCATGATTCACATCCGCGCCGTTTGAAATCAAGAACAAAGCCATTTCCTTGCCGCCAAAAGAAACAGCACTGCAAAGTGGAGAAAATCCACCCAAGCCCTCGCAATTCACATCTGCCCCTTTTGAAAGAAGAAATTCTGCAACTTCAGTTGTCGGCATTATAGCAGAAGTGCAAAAAACATCGCTGGAATCCGCGCCGTTTTCCATAAGCAAAGAAACCATCTCTCTATTCGCCGCTTGGAAGGCAATCATTAAAGGAGCGTCAAACCTGCTGCTCTTTTTGTTTAAATCCGCACCCTTTTCTAACAGAAGAGAAACAGCATCCTTATTGTTCTGCGCAACGGCAAGCGTCAACGGCGTATGACCATTGTACACCGACTCCAAATTGACATCCGCGCCCTTTTCTATGAGGAGAGAGACAATTTCAGAATCATAGTTTTTTATGTCTATGGCATCTTGCAAAGCGGTTTCCATTTTGCTGGAATTCCTATTCACATCCGCACCAGCATCCAGCAAAATGGAAACCATCTTTTTATTCTTTTTAATAATTGCATGTTGCAACAGAGAAACATTTTTCTTGTCCGTTGCATTGACATCCGCACCCTTTTCTATCAAGAACGATGCCATGTCCACATTGTCATCAAAAATCGCATCGTTTAAAGAGCAATAGCCATGTGAATTCTTAAGATTAACATCCGCCCCCTTTTCAATGAGAAACAATGCAATTTCTTTTTTATCCATATCGATAGCATGCGCCAACGGAGTTGTTTCTACTGGATTTGTTTTTGTTAAAGAAGTTTTAAAATTCACATTTGCGCCGTTTTCTAACAAGAATGACACCATATCCTTGTCATTATTCTCAATAGCAAACATTAGAGGTGTCATTCCATTATCAAAATTTACATCTGCCCCATTTTCTATGAGAATTTCAGCGAATTCTTTATCACCACCTCTTACGACACCTTGCAATGGACAAACTAAAAAACCATTGTATTTTGCACCAACATTCACCTCTGCCTTGTGTTTAAGCAAGAGCAAGACCATATCCTTGTTATGCTTTTGCAATGCAAAAAGCAGGGGGGTAATTTTTTTTATATCATCATCGTCAAATGTTGCTTTTTTATGTACTCCTTTTTCTATAAGCCAAGTGGCAAGTTTTGTGTAGTTTTTTTCTATCGCAACAAACAAAAGCGGTTTGTCATCATAAGAAAAATACATGTCCGCACCATTTTCAAGCAAAAGTAAAATCATATCTTCGTTTTCATTTTCAATTGCATAATCCAGTGTAGTTTTGGAATTGAAATCCTTGTTATCAACATTCGCACCGCTTTCAAACAAAAATGAGACCATATCCTTATGGTTATTTTTAACAGACCTAAGCAATGGTGTTCGACCTGATGAATCTTTATAATTCACATCTGCGCCTTGACTCAACAAATTCAAAACTGCATCTTTATCATTATTTCCAGCGGCAAAAATCAGTTGATTTGAACAAGATATTTTCCTTTGCTCTTCCTCACATCTTTTTCTTGCCTGTCTTTCTTCTTTACAGCGTTTTTTCTTTTCAACAATTGCATGAACTGTAGGATTTAAAATTATCAATACGAATGACAGCAATACAAGCGCCGAAACAATAATAAAAAAAGCTAACCATTGTTTTGGAGAGCAAGATATATCTTTTATATTAAGGTAATCCTTTAAATCGCTTCTATACAACAGAATAGAGCTCGATACTTTTGCACCCCCAATTATTCCCTTTGCAACTTTTGAATCTTCAAAAAAGGCATACAAACTCACTACGATAAAATACGGAGCAATGAAAAGACCTAACAGAACAATCAATGCCGATGATACGATGCTTACTGTATCAAGAGGCACCACCACAGTAATTCCAAATACCCAAAACACAGTTCCAATGATGCTCATTACTTTTGTTAATGGATCATCTGAATCAATGTAATTGTTTGAAATGGAATGACCAATAAACCAAAGGGCAAAAATTTCTCCGCCAAGTGCAAAAATCCAAAGCACGAGATTTTCTGTACCAAATGACAAAGCCCCTCCACAACACAATGATGCAATTAGCAAACCAATAAACAAAACAACCATATTAAAATCCTCTAATCATTTTTTATTCGTTTCAAAAACTCCCGCCAAACTCAAGTCATCTCCAGAGCCTTGCTCGCTCAATGTGGGGAAATATTCCTGTAATTCTTTTTGTACCTTCTCACATTCCTGCTTGTTGATATTATTGCAAATGTCCTTCACAAAACCAGCGAATTTTTCTTTTGCAAAAGAATCTACCACTCCGTCCGAACAAACGACAATCGCATTCAGTTTTGAAAAGCCGAACGAATGCCGAAAATCTTCCGCGGCATTTGAAGAACACAGGCTCGTTGTGACTCCGAAAGACAGCCTTTCATCCTCTGCGATTGGAAAAAATTCCCCACCGCTTTCGTCCAAGGCAAAAGTCAAACCATCGCCAATTTGAATCGCAATCCAAAATGATTTTTTCACCAAAGAGAATCTTAAATTCGGAATATACAGTGCAGAAAGCAAAGTGCTTCCATAACATTTGAGAATTTCAGGATTCCGCAGCCTAACGCCGCAGATTTTCTCACGCTCGGATTTTTCTATAGGCAAAGCGTCAAAATTAATTCCGAATTTTTCCGTAAGGATTTGCTCCTCTTCGGAAAGCGGCTGACATTTAAAATCGGCTTCAACTCGATTTTGCCATTCCCTCACAATGTTGCTTTCAAGCGATTTTATCGTCTGCTCCCAATTGATTTTTCCGTCAAGCCATTGCCGCCTGGAAATGTCAAGCAGAAGCTTTTTAAATTCGCTTTCCGCAACCGCAACCGCAATTCGCGCCCCCATTCCGCTTCGGAAATACCGCTCGCCACCGTGACCGTCCGCAACGGAAATTATCGCGTAGCCTTTCTTTTGCACAACGCCTGCAAAATCCTGACACGGCTTGCCTTTCGCCTTGTGAGAAGCCCCTTGTGTAACAGCCTTTACGCATTCAATCATTTTTGATTCTGAATTAGTAAACGCCCCAATTGGTGAACACTCATCATTGGAGCATTTAAAATCTTTACTTTTCCAACAAGATTCTTACGGCTTTTTCAGGGTCTCCGTTATGATAACCTCTACTCATGCCGTCTTTACCAAAAATCTCATGTTCAAAATACTTGCCTGCGAAATTACCATCTTTGTCGTAAACTGTGCCCATGTCATCAGTTCCATCATAAGATCCCAATTTGTTCCCATTCGAATCATTTACAATTCGCGCCATAATTTGCCTCCTCAGCAATACAATTTATTTAAACATGAAACTCATGTTTTTTAACAAATGTAAAATTTTTTGTCGTAACATACACCACGGCAAAACTACTACAACTTTATAGATGGCTTTGCAAAAACTGTACAATTTCTGTAAAACCATTTGACATTGCGGCTGAAAGTGCCGTTACTCCGTCAGTACTTCTCATTTCAATATTCGCTCCATTTTCCACAAGCAATTTCGCCATTTCAAAATTTCCTGAAAAACATGCAAGCATCAAAGCAGTAAAACCATTACTGTTTGTCTTGTTAATAGCTGCTCCATTTTTTATTAGCAATTCAGCAATATTTATAGAGTCCATAGAGCAGAGTAACATCAAAAGTGAAAATCCTTCAATTTCCGTATTGACATCTGCCCCATTTTCTACAAGTAACTTCACAATCTCATAATGATTTTCTGAAACCGCCAATGCTAAAGCAGTTTTTCCTTCTCTATTTTTTATTTCCAAATCCGCATTGTTTTCCACAAGCAATCTTACAGTATCAAATTGATTGAAATAAATAGCTGTCGTTAGCGGTGTAACACTTCCTTCTCCCATACCATCTACATTCGCGCCATTGTCTATAAGCAGTTTTGCCACATTTTCATGACCGTTTGAGACCGCATACATCAATGCAGTAACATTTATTTCATCATGAGCATTAGCTAAAGACTTGTTGTTTTCTAAAGCAACACGAACAAAATCAAAATCGCCATTTTTGCACGCTTCAAAAAATGTTTCTTTATCTACATTTTTAGCAATCATTTTTTCTGTTTGTTTTCCTGTCCAACTAAATGTCAAATCCTCAATCGCACCAGCCACTTTTTCAATACAATTTTCATCACCTGCTTCTAGTGCCTTTTTAAGAGTATCAATAATATCAATAACATTTAACGAATCCATTTTTTCTCCCTTTTTTTACAAGCAAGATTTTAGTATTACAAAAGATTGACTATATCTTGGCTTAGCTTTTCTATAGAATATCGCATTGCAGCATATTGCAATGCGGTCATTGGCGTTTCCTCTATATAAACTTTTTTGTCAATGTCTACACCATATTTCAATAAAAGGTTCTCCATTTCTTTATCATTATTATTAATAGCACAAAACAATGGTGTAAATCCTTGAGGAATTCCAGGAATATCATAAAAAGATTTATTGATTTCCGCTCCTTGGAGAATAAATGCCTCTGCATTTTCTGTGTTATGCTCCATAATTATTGCATTAAGCAAAGAGAAATTTAAAAAATCCTGATTAGCCATAAAAAACTCCTTAGAAACAAATTTGAATATACTTCTATCAGTCATTCTTAGATATTTTAATGATATGCCCCGCTGTTTATCAAAATATTTTTTATTTCTGCATACCCCCTTTCTGTTGCTATTATCAATGCTGTTCTATGATTGAGACTTATTGCATTCACATCTGCACCATTTTTTATTAATGTTATTACAGCATCAATATTTCCATCGAAAGTTGCAAACATCAATGCAGTTTCATAATTATCGTTCTCTCTTGCATTCACATCCGCTCCGTTTTTTATCAAAAATTCAATATATTCAGCCTTTGCTTTAATACATGCATACATCAACACAGTAACGCCTGTGTTATCTTTTGCATTCACATCTGCACCGCTTTCTATTAATAATGGTAAATGCCAACGAAATAATCTTGCCGAATGCATTGTTGCAGTTAATCCTTTATTATCTCTTGCATCTATTTCAGCACCATATTTTATCAACAATTTCGCAATATCATTATTTCTTTCTAGTGAATCTTCAAGAGAAGAAGAAGAAGATAACGGAGAGTCTACCACCAACATCAACGCAGTTCGTCCCTTCTCATCTCTTATTTCTAAATCAAAACCACTTTCGATAAGATTTTTGGCATCATCAAGTCTTCCCTCTTTACAAGCATCTATAAGCTTTGTACGCTCCTTTTCAGCTGCATCAATCTCAGATTGCGTTTTTGCGCCGTAACTTTTTAAAATGGATTTTATTTTCTTATTTTCAGCCAAATCCAACGGTCTCTTTCCGCCAAAATATAAATTGACATCTGCTCCTTTGCTTATCAAAAGTGAAACCATATCTTCATCAGAGTTTTCAATAGCAATTTGAAGCGGATTGCTGTTATCATTACTTTTATAATCAATATAGTTGACATCTCCCCCTTCTTCTATCAGTTTCTGAACGGATTCTTTGTCATTATTTTTCATAGCAGTTAACAAAGCAATACTTTTTTGCTCTTTTTCTTTTTGTTGCTTTTTATGCCTAAAATCAGCCACTCCTCCCCTAGCAATCCATCCAATTAAAAACGCTATTGAAAAACCTACTGCCCATACACAAACCATAAGAAAACCTGCTTCTATGCTACTTTGTTTAAACATAAAGATAATGAAGTATATAATTAAAAGCGCACCAACAATTTCAAGCACCCAACTAAAACAACCTGCCTCACCGTCAACAATGCGAAAAGTACAAAAACTTACAATAGCAATAAATGCTATAAAAAAAAATATAACTCCAATTAGTTGACCCATTTTAGAAACTCCTAAATCCTATTCATCTTATTTTTATAAAGAAAATGACCCTATTTTTCGCACAACCGAAAGATTATCTTCCGATTATGCGATATACCCTAATTTGCATTGTCTAAAGCAGTCTTTATTTCTTCAATCTTTTTCTGGAGTCTTTTCATTTCCTTTTTATTGCTAATTAATAAATGGATAAACATAATAGGTAATAATATAATACTCCAAAAAATGGAGGAAATCACACCTCCAAAACCTTTCTTTTCAGATGTGAATAATATAGCGGCTCCATAGAAAAAAATAGAGGCAAGCAACATTATGAAAATACAACTAAACCCTATTATTTTATACATACATACACCAAAAATCCAAACAACAGATGCAATTAAACCTTTTATCAATAATCCTTTCCAACTTGATTTACAAATCTTTAATTTTTCTTCCGCTTCTTTCAAACTGCACTCTATGCACAGAGGTTGTCCACTTTCCACTCTAAAAAACGCTCCCGTATCACATGATGAACACATTCCCGCGCCGCAATTAACACATGTTGTGACAGCCTCCGCCGTTGGATGAAATTTACAATTCATAAAAAACTCCTACCAAGCGACTTCACTTGGATTTTTAAATAAATTTCTTAAAAGCACGAAGCACGCACTTTCAAAACGCATCAAACATCCCTTCCGATATTTTCAGAACGCCAAAACTTGCATCCGTACAAACCTCTTTCACCCATCACCAGTCATCGCCGCTTGTGGATGTCGCGTTCAAGTCAGGCTCAGTCTGCTGAATCTCCTTGATTTCGTCCACAAGTGCATCCTGCTTTGTCTGAAGCTGCCCATCGCTCATCGGCTGGCTTCGGCTTCCGATTTTCGAACTTGTCACAGAAACCGCGCGAATCCATTTTTTCAACGCCTCGGGCGTATGAACGGTAATCACCGCCTCGATGTTTCCCGTAAATTCTTTCAGCACATCCTTGTTCGCATCATCTCCAATCGCCACAGCGACCTTTATTGCGTTCTTGAACCAATTGTTTCCGTGCAGCTTCGCAAGTCCCGATTTGTAGTCGTCCGTCGGCTCTCCATCACTCATCAAGAACAATGCAGGCGCAACGCTCGCGGAAGGCGCGTTCAAAAATTCGGTGCGGGAAAGTTTTTTGGAAAGCTCTTCGCACGCCGCCCCGAAATCCGTAACGCCATCCGCCTGAAGCTCCTGCCATGAAAAGCTTTCGCTTGCAATCGGACTTGAATACATCCATTCGCAGCCTGTGGAAAATTTCAAGCAGGCGACCTTCAAATCCACATCGCTTCCTCCCGCCCCCTGCAATTCTGGCAGGACATCGCGCACCGCTTGATTCACCGCAGTGATTTTCGTTCCCATCATGCTGCCTGAACAGTCAACGATAAAAAACAAAACCATCTGCCTCTTCACAATTCCTTCCACATCGTCAAACATCCCCATTTTTTGCCTCCGAATTTTACAACACAATCTTGGCGTTCACGCCACTGAAATTTACTTCCACGTCGGTCGCAATCGGCAGGACGGAATTCTTTCCGACTTTTTTCACCTCGCCACCCGCAACGAAAGTCCAAGTGGCATCGCCCACATTTCTTATTCCCCATAAGGTAGGATTATTCTTGTTCATAATCACCTCGCCCTCAATTTTCTTGAAGTCATCGCTTTCCTTTACAATGTGGCATGCACGAATTTTTTGACATGGAAACAACGCAATTTCGTAGCCTTTTGCTTTAAGCGTCCTCGGATAACTAAAACTGTGTCCACAGCCAAATTTCATTTCCTTGCCTTTTTCAAATTTGTAAATCATGTGTTCGCTTCCGCACATCGGACAAGCCATCATTTCATCAAGGAAGCGCACCAATTTTTTCTGCCACTCGTTGTCGGGAAGTCGTTCATTGGGATTTTTAACTCCATCAACGAATGACTTTACAAACGCGTCACGAATATACTGGGGAAGACGAGGCCACAATCTCAACGGATTCGGATGAACCCCTGGAACGGGGCGGTTTGAATCATCATTGGGATTGAAAATAAAAACCGGCTTCGTTCCATAAAGCTCCATCTCGCGCCTTTCAGTAATGCAAATGCTTTTTACGAACGCGCTTCCCATCATCGGGTCGTGGCGGCAAAACAACTTGAACAAAATCACAGCAAGTGAATAGTTGTCAGTCAGAACGCCAGGAAACGCATCGCCACGAAAAACCTCTGGCGCCATATATCCAGGCTTTCCCCCGATGTTGCCAGGATTTTTCATTCCACCTGGAGTCACATTGTCGTTGTCGCAAATCAGAACCTCGCCATTCTCGACATTCACAAAAAAATTGCCGTCATTCAAATCTTGATAACTCAACCCCTTTCTATGAAGTTCGCGGAATGCGTTTGTAATATTGAGCGCAGCGAGAATGCTTTTTTTAGTTGAAGTGAATTTGACTTTATTGTTCAAGATGTCGGAAAAATCGAAGAACTCCTTCGGTCGCAAGTCCATCACATATCCAAATGAGCCGTTTCTTTCTTCCGTAAGGAATTTCGGCCATAGGAATTTTTCATCGGGTGCGCCGCTCGCAATGTTCTTCTTCAAGTTGTCGCGAAATTTCTTTGCATTTTTGAATCGGCAGGTGTACCATTTCAACGCATAAGGTTTCCCATCCACTTCAACTTTGTAGACGATGCCCTGCCCGCCTTCGCCAAGCTTTTCCTTCACTTTGGCACTCTTTCCGCCCTCAAGATTTATTTTTTCGTTCTTTCTGAATTCCATTGCTAAAATCCTCCACCATGAACCTCAAACGATTCCGCTGTTTGATAAACGCCAATCTTGGCACACCACGGACATTTCATTTCTCTGTGATTTTGACTTGAGGAAATTTCATCTCCAAAACAAAACATTTTTCCGCACGAGCCGCACTGCGCAAGCGAAAATCCGCCGCAATACGGGCAACCGTTGTAGCCTTGGGAAATATCAAGCGCGCTTTTTATTTTTTCAGAATCCCAACCTTCATTCCTTGCCTTTTTCTCGCTGATTTTAAAACTCCATGTTCTGTACCAAATGGTACCGTGCTCTTCAATCCTCGTTCCAAAAAGGTTTTCATCGCCCGATTTTTTTGCGCAACGGCATAAAATGATTTTCGCGAGTGTTTTTAGGGAAGTGGATTTTTTTTCATATGAAAATCTTTGCAATGCGTTTTCCTAAAGTTTTCTTTAATTATGATATTATCATAATTAAATTATGTCAATAATTCATTAAATAAACTATGATAATTTCATACTATTTCATTATGAAAAGTACAGGCAAAATCAGGTTTGTTTTGGCGGAAAACATCAAGAAAACAAGAAAATCAAAATCTCTGACACAAGAGCAGCTTTCGGAGCTTGCGGACATTTCCAACACATACATAGCGAACATTGAATGTGGAAAAAGCTGGATAAGCGACTCAACCCTTGAAAAAATTTCCGATGCACTTGACGTTTCGCCACATGAGCTTTTTATTCCCCAAGAGGAATTGGAGATTGAAGCGCAAAAAAATCACAAAATACTTTTGAGAAAAATTCTTTCGGAAAAGGAAAGGAAGTTGAGCACGGAAATTGCCGCTCTCGTAAAAAAATCAATTGAAGAAATAAAAGATGAACTGGGGTTTTAGCCCATCCACACACACCACCCGCTTTGTCCTAAAACTCCTTGAAAATCTCCTAAAAACACACTAAAATTAGGAGATACCAAAGAGATTTAGGAGATTCAATGCGAAAATATGATTTTGAACTTTTAAGAACTCACACATGGGACAACGAAACAATTGGAATGATTTCAAAAATTTATGAACACAAGGGGCGACAACAACTTTTTTTGACACAACAGCCGCAAAAATTAGAAACTCTTGTTGAAATTGCAAAAATTCAAAGCATTGAAAGTTCAAATAAAATCGAAGGAATTTCCACAACTCAAACTCGCATACGACAAATTTGCATGGAAAAAACCACGCCAAAAAATCGCAGTGAAAAAGAAATTTCTGGCTATCGTGATGTGTTGAATTCCATACATGAAAATTTTCCTTACATAAAAATAACGCCATCAATTATTTTGCAATTTCATCGCGACTTGTACAAATATTCCAATTCCTCTTTTGGCGGGAAACTAAAATCAACGCAAAATTACATTGTGCAAACTTTTTCAGACGGAAGCGAAAGAATCATTTTTACACCGACTCCTCCCTATGAAACTGAAAACGCGCTCCACACTCTCTGCGAAAATTTTAATAAAATAATAGAAGAAAAAAACATTGAGCCTCTTTTAGCAATTCCTGTTTTCATAAATGATTTTTTGTGCATTCATCCTTTTTCCGATGGGAACGGAAGAATGTCGCGCCTTTTGACAACGCTCATTTTGTACAAACTTGGATTTTTTGTTGGCAAGTACATCAGTCTTGAATCTAAAATCGAACGAACAAAACAAGATTATTATCTTGCTTTGAGCGAAAGCGATGAGGGCTGGAATGAAAACAAAAACAATCCTGAACCGTTTGTAAAATATTTCCTAGGAATTTTACTTGCCGCTTATCGCGATTTTGAAGAACGAATTGAACTTATCAGTCAAAAAATTCCTGCCTTGGAGATGGTTCGGCAAGCGGCAAAAAAGAAAATCGGAAAATTCACCAAAAACGACATTCTCGAATTGTGCCCAACATTGAGCCACGCCTCTGTGGAAAATTCTTTAAAGCGTCTTGTGGAAGAAAACTTCATAGAACGACACGGTGCAGGACGCGCAACATTTTATGTTTGCATTGAAAACTGAAGATCGAACTTCGACCAGCAATAATTGGTGAAAGAACTTGCGTTCGCCCCTGCGTAGCTTACTGCGTTAGGGATTGTAGCGGCGCGTGAGCGTTCTGTGAAGTTTCGGCAGCACAAGCGGACGGAACTTCACAGAATGAAACCGCGAAAAGCCCGACTGTCGCACGCCACAGACGAGCGACAGGAACGCCCGAAAAAAGAAAGAAATGCTTTCCTCTATAAAAATTTTTCACGCAAACTTATCGCTTCTTCCTCTCTCCCCCACGCTTTATTCTCAGCATGCTCCAGCCAAACGGCACATCTACATCTTCGTCTCAAACACCAGCGCGTCCTTTCCCGCCTTCACTGTTATTGCCGCGCCTTCCGCAAAGTGCCCCGCAAGCAGCTCCTTGCTCAACGGATTTTCAACCCATGTTTGAACGGCTCGTTTCACCGGTCTCGCACCAAACGCGCTGTCATATCCTTTGTCCGCAATGAAATCCACCGCGCTCCCGTCAAAGGAAATGGAAATATGACGGTCGGCAAGACGCTTTGCGACTCGCTCCAACTGCAAGCGTACAATCTCAGTGATAAAGGACTTGTCAAGCCGAGAGAACATCACAATCTCATCAATTCTGTTCAGGAATTCAGGGCGGAAGCGTGTCTTTAAAAGCGCGTCTATTTCAGGACGAACAGCCGCCATCTTCTCGTCCGTGTCGCAGTCCAAAATCAAGTCGCTCCCCAAGTTGCTTGTCATGATGATGATTGTGTTCTTAAAGTCCACAACCCTTCCCTGTCCATCAGTAAGGCGCCCATCATCAAGCACTTGAAGAAGCACATTGAACACATCGGGATGCGCCTTCTCCACCTCGTCGAACAGAATCACACTGTATGGGCGACGGCGAACCGCTTCCGTCAACTGACCGCCCTCGTCATAGCCAACATATCCTGGAGGCGCTCCAATAAGCCGAGTGACCGCGAATTTCTCCATATACTCCGACATATCGATTCTCGTCAAGGACTTTTCATCATTGAAAAGAAAATCCGCAAGTGTCTTGGCAAGCTCCGTCTTTCCAACTCCCGTGGGACCGATGAACATAAAGCTTCCCAACGGACGATTCGGATCGCTCAAGCCGCTTCGGTTTCTCCTGATTGCATCGCTCACACTTTGCACGGCTTCATCCTGACCAATCACACGCCTATGCAAAACTTCCTCAAGCTCAAGGTATTTTTGCTTTTCAGAGGCGAGCATTTTGCTCACGGGAATGCCCGTCCAAGTGCTCACCACACGCGCAATATCCTCCTCCGTAACCTCCTGCCGCAAGAGGGACTCGCGATTAGGATTCTCCTCCATCTCCTTGTTGTGCGCGGCAGCCGCCTCAAGCTCCTTCTCAAGACTTGGAATCGTGCTGTATTTCAACTCGGCGGCCTTCGCAAGATTTCCCTCGCGCGTGAATTTCTCCTCCTCAAAACGCGCCGCCTCAAGCTGTTCTTTTAACTTTCTGCTCTTTCCAATCGTCTCCTTTTCATTCTGCCACTGCAATTTCATCGCATCCCGACGACTGGTGATTTCCTCTAGCTCTTTTTGTAGTTTTTCAAGCCGTTCCAACGATGCTTTGTCGTCCTCCTTACTCAACGACTGTTTTTCTATTGAAAGCTGCAAAATCTTTCGTTCAAGCTGGTCGAGCTCCGTCGGCTGGCTTTCAATCTCCATTTTCAGGCGGCTTGCGGCCTCGTCAACAAGGTCAATCGCCTTGTCCGGCAAAAACCTGTTCGTGATGTATCTATCGGACAGAATCGCCGCCTCCACAAGGGCATCATCATTTATCCGCACGCCATGATGAATTTCGTATTTGTCGCGCAAGCCCCGCAAAATCGCAATCGTATCCTCAACGGTCGGCTCATCGCAATACACCTGCTGGAATCTCCTTTCAAGGGCGGCATCCTTTTCTATATACTTGCGGTACTCGTCAAGCGTTGTCGCTCCAATCACATGGATTTCTCCTCGGCTCAAAGCGGGCTTGAGCAAATTGGATGCGTCCATCGACCCTTCGGATGCACCAGCCCCCACAATCGTATGCAGTTCATCGATAAAGAGAATAATCTGCCCTTCAGATTTTGTGACTTCGGTAATAACCGCCTTCAGCCGCTCCTCAAATTCGCCGCGGAATTTTGCGCCCGCCACAAGGCTTCCCATATCGAGCGAAAGCAAGCGTTTGTTCCTGAGACTGTCGGGAACATCTCCAGAGGCGATTCGGCGGGCAAGACCCTCGACAATCGCGGTTTTTCCAACGCCCGGCTCTCCAATCAAAACAGGATTGTTTTTTGTGCGTCGACACAGCACCTGCATGACACGACGGATTTCCTCATCGCGCCCAATAACAGGATCAATTTTATCCTGGCGCGCGGCAAGAGTCAAATCCCTGCAATATTTTTCAAGCGAACGAATCTTGCTTTCGGGATCCTGACTGTCCACCGTTTGATTTCCTCGCACTGATTTTAGCGCGTCCAAAACGGAATTTTCATTCACGCCGAATTTCCGAAGCAACTCTCCCGTCCGTGAGTCAGACTTTGCCATCGCAAGAAGGATATGCTCGCAGGAAAGGTACTGGTCCTTGAGCGAGGACATCTCCGCCTCCGCCTTTGCCAAAACCTTTTGCACTTCGTTTGAAAAAGTCATATTGGCGTTGCCTGTGACTTTTGGGTAAGACTGTAAAAGTTCATTCGCCTGTGTTTCAAGCGCATTCGCATCAACTCCAATGCGTTCAACTATCGGGGGAACAATTCCATCCTTTTGAGAAAGCAGCGAAAGTAAAATATGTTCAAGTCCGATTTCGCTGTGGTCGTTTTTCTGTGCCAGTGCGCTCGCATCCTGCAAGCACTCCTGGGCTTTCAATGTAAAATGTTCGTAATCCATAGTCTTAACATAATCACAAAAATGTGAAAATTCAAGGATTTAAAGATTCCATATTATTACGATTAGTACATAGCGCAAGGGGGAAAGTTGATAAAAATCCTTTTCCCTGTAAAAAGGAATCATCTATGTCCTTCAAATGTTGAATTTTTGCAGGGAAGAAAATTATGGCAGGCTGAAAGAAATTAATAATAAAGATACTTGGAATTTACATATCCTGTATATCCATTAACGGAAATCTGATACCAAGGGGAGCTTTTTCTCGATTGAATCGTCACCATTGTGCCTTTACTTATAGAAGTGACAATTGCCGATGAGGCATCAGGTCTCTTTCTAACATTCAAATCTTGATAAGCATACGCATAAGTTCTATTGGCGTACCTTGGATTATCATAATCAGGATTATAATCATGAGCCTTTTTTATAGTAGAGGATGAATCCCTACTACTACCATAACTTCCGCTTGAATGGGAACTATGGCTTCTATGTCCTTTGGATGTCCCATAACTTCCACTAGAATGAGACCTATGGGAACTATGTGATCTATGAGAACTATGTTTTATGAATTGTATTATCTTGTTATCTTCTGAAAAGAATTTGTATAAAATCGGAATTTTTGACTTCCTTTCCTTTTCCAAAGCAACAATATTTTCCTCATCTAAATCATTAGAATTACTTATAGATTGAACATTGGCGTATCCTTTCTTGGATGGTATTAAAACTGCAAGCAAAGGCAATAAGATTTTTTGAATTTTATTCATACAACAGGCTCCTTAATAAATTCCTTATATCTATCAACGCAGGATTCAAAAAATCCTCCGCAACTCTTTGAATACCTACACTTTGAGCAAAAGTCAAAATAACTCCTTTTCCAGCTGGAAATAGATTTAAAAGTTAATTCATGGTATTCCTCCGGCAGCATACAATGAGGAATGTTATAAATTGAAACAGGCATATCAAAAGTTTTTAGGTATTGTACTGCCTGAATCAGAAAAGGTATCATTTTTTGTGGTGAAATCCATATCTCTTCCTGATTACAAAAGCCTTGCTCCATTAGCTCAACCCCCATAAAAGCTATATTCACCACAAATGGTAAATTTCGAGTAACAAAGACAGCGAAATCAAGCATATTCTGATAATTTTGTTTTGTTATAACAAATCTAAGTTCTATTGGAATCCTGTATATTGAAATATCCATTAAGTTCTTTACAACATTATAAAAATTGATCCCACCTGTTATAATGGTATGCAAGCTATCGAAAGATGCATAAAGAGGAACGCACAAGGTTACGCGTCCCGATGCAAGAACGCTTTCAGATGGCATAAAGGTTCCGTTAGTCAAAATCGTTATATGTTGCCTACGAGTATTTTTAAATATTTCATCTACAAGATTTGATTTTATAAAAGGCTCCCCTCCTGTAATGTATATTTCTTTGCAATGGATTTTATTTATGTTATGTATGAACGCTAACAAGACCTCATCATGATTTTCAAAATCATCATTTAAATGTTGCGGACACATAACACACATTTGATTGCATATTGTGGTAAGAAGAATAGTAAGAACCTTATTCTCTATCCAAAAAAATCTTTCTTTAGTCATTCGCCCATTCCCAAAATAATTGCCGCTCCTCATCCGATGCATTCATTATTTTATCAAACACATAATCAAACATCTCAAGACGAATACCGCAATAATCATCGTGAGAGTACTTATTTATATACCATTCCCTAATTGGATCTGTAAAACAGAGCATTTTATAAACACACTTTTTACAATGAATATTCTCCTCTATGAGTCCATTTTCCCTTATTCTCTTTTGGACTGTGTTTATATTGACAAAACAATCATGCTCCGCGATATTTCCCATTTTCCACTCTTTATCCCCCATCTCGGAAATCATCCTGGCTTCATCACAAGGGTAAACATCACCATGTTGATCTACAATCATGCACATCTGCCCCAAGGCGCAGGGATTCTGCATATCGACAAAACCGTCATTAAAAGCTGAATATATTTTACGCAAAATGATTGTAAAATATTCTTCCTTTATATTTATTCCCTGAAAATTTAATTGAATAATATAATCAACCGCTTTTTTATAGTTAATCATAAATTCCGAGTTGGAATATTTTATCGCATGATTTTTAAAAGCCAATCCATAATTATTTAATGGTCTCAAGAATAATCCTGTAAATCCAAGCTTTATATATTCATCAACCACTTGGGGCATGAGGTTAAGATTATTGTTTGTGATGGTTACAAGTGCAGATGGATATATGTTTTCCTTGCGAAGTTGATTTATTTTTTTCTTTGCTTCCCCAAAGGTTGAAGAATACATCAAGGAAGGTCTATTCGCATTATGGACAGATTCTGGACCATCTATGGAAGTTGAAATCTGAATAGCATGTCTCTTAATAAATTTGATTTGTTTATTTGTCAGTGCAAGTAAGTTTGTACATATTACATATTGAATAGTCTTCTTGCGCTTGCGATTCAAAAAATTAACTCTTTCAACTATAAATCGTATTGAATCAAAAGCCAAAAGAGGTTCTCCGCCTTGGAACTCAATTTTTATTTCTTTATGAGGCAATGAAAAAAGAAAGTCACAAAAATGAATAAGATTTTTAAAACTCATGTTGTTGTCTTTCGCGCATTGAGATTGACTGGTAACTTGGCAATAGATACAATTGCAATTACAATTAAGCGTAGGCACAACCATCAATAGTAAGGCATCATTTGTAAGATAAGAATGTTTTGTAAGTCTCTTTGTTTCAATTATCCTATCTACAATGTTTTTTTTTGTTTTCTCGACAATAAAAAATTTTTCCTTTAATTTCCTTATTGTTTCCGATGTACAAAAATTGATATCGTTCCGCATGTTAAAAAATTCGTCACTTGTAAGAAATAGATGTTCGGAACATTGATTTATAATAAGAACTTTATTCGGTTTAAAAAACTTATAGTCAAAAGGATAAAGAAAAAAATTATTCATTTTAATGAATTCTCCTGCCGCAATAGGGGCAATATTCCATTTCATCCACGGACAACTCTTTTTTCTCCACCTCTTGAAGAGACTCCAAAAAAACAGCGGAAATTATTCCAGTAGGAACGACCACCAGTCCAATTCCCAAAATTGCAATTATTACAGTCAAAAGTTTTCCAATCGGAGCAATGGGATAAATATCTCCATAGCCGACAGTTTCAATTATGGAAAACACTTTACGAATATCTTGATTTAATTGAAATGTATCTGCTATTACAAAAATCGAATTCAAAAAAATCAAGAATATCAAGCCAATATCAAATATTCTACTTGCAGTATCATTAGGATGAGATGCCTGTATTATTACAAAAATCCTTCTCCTAATCTGCATCGTTAATAGCCCTGGATAATAATAGTGAAAATAATTCTACATTATCATTAAACGCAAAGAATGGACTTCTTCCTGTATCTTTTTTTATTTCCACACCATTGGCATACGGAGAGAAAGAAAGAATTTTATTCAACCTAATTGTTTTATTTCCCTTATTTCCCATAAAGATAATACGCTTATTGGTTAAATACATTTCACCAGAATCAATCAATTTATAGATATCTTTCGTCTCCCTCTGTGGAGTACCAGTCCCCGCTCTAAAATAAACACCCTTACAAATTTTTATTCTCGTTGAAACTCCCGAATAATCAACTCTTGTTGTTACTGTTCTTAATTCGTTCCAATCAATATTGACTTTAAAATAAAGATTCTCATTCCTTTGCAGAGAAATATCACTGGCAATCGTTGGAACATCTCCGTTTTCAATAAGCCAATACAAACGGTACTTATCAAGAAGGGTTCTTGTGGCATTATTGCAATCAACTCCTCTTATCCCCAATTTTTTTGCAAGCAGCTCAAGCTCTTTGTCCTCATCAGGAGAAAGTCGCTGATCCGAAATCGCCTTATTTAAATAATCATTATATACTTTGGAGACTTCCTCTACATATATGTTGTCGGCCGTTGATTCAGAAAGCCCTAAAGTCGCTTGAATCCTATTGAGATTTTCTTTTTCTTGTTCTGACAATTCTCCGTCACTGATTGACCAGCGGACAGCATTACGATAAATTCCTTGTCCTTGACTCTTTATCTCAGCATTTAAAATACTATCAGCTTGTTCAGAAGTGAGGTTCAAATTCCTTTTAGTTTCCTCCAGCCCTGCCTTTTCTTCATCTGTAACAAATCCATCATTTATAACTTGATTTACCTTTTTTGTATACAGTTTTTTTGTCGCTGTTTCAATCTCAGTTTTTACAAATTCCTCCGAAATAGTAAATAATCTGCGAATATGATTTATACCATCCAATTCAATTTCTGTAAGAACCTCATCCGCCAAAGACTGCTTTAAAATCTTGATAAAAAAGTCCTTGAATACATCTTCATGGACATTGAGCTTCTTAATCCTATATTTTTCCATTAACTCTGATAACGCAGTCTCCGACACTTTTGTATAATCATCCTCATGGGAAGCCAACAAGTTATTTATTTCTTTTAGAAAATTCTCCCTTATGGTAATTTTAAATAACCTCTGAAAAAAAGAAGGTTCCTTCAATTTTTGGACTACGAAAGTACTCATATAAAACTCCTTCCTGCAATTATATATCAATACATTCCTTTGTATATTTTGTGAGAACCTTCTCAATGTTCAGCTCGTCCATAGTTTTGCTTACTGTCCTTACAAAATGGCTTTCAGGAATGAACTCGTCAAGGCTCGTGACAAAAGCTATCTCTCTTCCTGGCTGTATGGTTTGTATGTAATTTTATCGCTTACTTCTCTGCTCATGTTTTCATTCTATCACAAAGAATTTGCTTTGTCTTCAAAATATTTAAGGCTGCCCCTTACTTTTTGGACAGCCCCATAGGGCGTTGCGAGGTATCCCCACAGAAGGGGTAGCGGTTGTCCACAAGTAGTTTCACCTATTTTTATGCATAAAAGGTCAAGACGCTACGCTATCACTTTTTCGCTAACGCAAAAAAAATGTACATCGGTTCTATTTGTAGGCTGGAGAGAGGAGAAGACCTTCCACTCTTAAAAATTGATTTTCGAAAACTTTTCTCCTATCCTTCCAATGAAGTCTTTTGCGTGACGGGCACTTTCTTTTCATAGCAGGCGAATGTATCTTCCACTAATTGGGCGTTCGGCTTTGGCGTGAAAAGACTCACGAGTGGCACAATCGCCAGCCCTGAAAGCATTGCAATCACACCGCAATTTATGGGAGAGCGCATAATCTCTGGAAGCGTAGAGCGGAAAAGCATATTGTACATCATCACGCCCGCGCCAAAAATAAAACACACATAGCACGATGCCTTTGTCGTTTTCTTCCAATAAAGTGAATACAAGAATGGAGCAAGGAATGCACCTGCTAACGCACCCCACGAAACGCCCATCAGCTGTGCAATAAATGTCACATTGCTTTTATATTGAACCAACGCAATCACCGCTGAAATTGCGATAAACACGACAATCAAAATTCTAATTAAAAGCACCTGCCGTTTTTCTTCCATTTTTTTAATGAAATTATCCTTTAAAAAATCTATCACGAGCGTTGAACTTGAAGCGATTACCAAAGATGAAAGCGTTGACATCGAAGCGGAAAGCACGAGAACTATCACAAGACCAATAAGAACGGGACTGAGCGTTGAAAGCATCGTGGGAATCACCGCATCAAACCCACCAATGGGAGTGCCCGTGCCGTTTGGGTCAAGCACATCGGTGAACAAACGCCCAAATCCGCCGAGCAAATAGCATCCACCAGCGACCACAAGTGCAAACAGCGTTGAAATTATCGTTCCCTTTTTTATAGAGTCCTCATTTTTTATCGCATAAAATTTCTGCACCATCTGCGGCAAGCCCCATGTTCCCAAAGAAGTAAGAACCACCACAAACAGCAGATTCAAGGGGTCGGGTCCAAAGAAACTTGCAAAAACGCCAGGCGTCGCCGTTCCTTCCGCAGCGGCAACCGAAGCACCCTCAACCTTTGCAAGGTCGTTCAAGGCATTCAAAAATCCGCCCTTCGCAGCAAGAAGTGCGCCAATCACTATCACGATTCCCACAAGCATTATGATTCCCTGTATAAAATCGTTGATAGCCGTTGCCATATATCCGCCTGCAATAACATAAATCGCTGTAAGAATCGCCATAATAACAATGCAAACTGAATAGTCAATGTCAAACGCCATGCCAAACAGGCGAGAAAGTCCATTGTATAAACTTGCAGTATAGGGAATAAGAAATATAAAAATGATTGCCGAGGCAAAAATTTTCAAAGACTTAGAATCAAATCGCTCGCCAAAAAATTGAGGCATAGTCGCACTGTTCAAGTGTTGCGTCATAATGCGAGTGCGCCGCCCCAAAACCACCCACGCCAAAAGAGAGCCAACCAAAGCATTTCCAATTCCTGCCCATGTTGCAGAAATTCCATATTTCCATCCAAACTGACCTGCATAGCCCACAAAAACCACCGCGCTAAAATACGACGTGCCATACGCAAACGCCGTCAGCCACGGGCCAACATTTCGTCCACCCAACACAAATCCATTCACATCAGTGGCGTTTTTTCGACAATACAGCCCAATCCCCACCAACACCGCAAAATAAACGACAAGAATCAAAACCTCAACCATCTTGCACTCCAAAAACGAGGTTTTTCCAAAATTGCAATTTTGGAAAAATTACCCTAGACGTATTTTCGAGAAATAGCAGCTAATCCTTTATCTTAGCTGCATTTCTCGAAGAGGTCTCACAAAAAACATCTATTTTTGTGAGAGCCTCACTGAATGTCCTATTTTAGCAAAAGAGCGGAAAATCGACAACCTAACACCCAACCGTGGTGCGTCACGAGCACAACTGTCACTAGCACGACTTTTCATTTTATGATAGAATCAATTCCATGCAAGAAAAGAAAAATATTGTTCAGGAATTTTTTGTAAAAAGTGGAGCTGCAATTTCAAATTTTTTCAAAATGCTAAAAGCATGTTTTATGAGGGCGGGAAATTGTATACTCCATTCTTTCAGAAAATTTGGGAAGAATATTTACCATGTGTTTTTAGCATTACAGAAATGGTTTGTCACCAAAAGGAACAGGCAGACAGAGAAAAAGCACTTTGATAGCAAACAGAAGGAGCAAAAAACAGAACAAACACACACATCTCAAAACGGCGGAACTGAACAGACCGAAAGAATGGGCGACGCTTCAAAGGACGAGCAGAACAGCACAAAAGACCCAGGCGATGCTGTAAAAAAGTCTGGTCTTACAAATCCTACGGCGAAAAAATCACCTCTAACGGCAAAAGAATTCTTTTTCAATTTCTTTGACATTTTAGCATCGCTTGTATTTATACTTTGCCTATTTATAATTACGAAACCGATTTTACTGTGCGGTTTTTTTATAAGCGATGATATAAAAGCTGCAATGACATTTTTAGATAAAATCGGTTTTCTCTTGTTTTCATCTGGCAATGAACTGGCAGAAACTGAGCTGATTGAATTTATAGGACAATCGGCCTCTAGAGATATTATGTATATCCGAAACTGCATAGCCGCAGCCTCTCTGTTTCTATTTGTTTTGATAAAACTTATCGCATCGCTTTTTTCGTTTGGCACAAAAAAACTAATCTCATTTCTGCTTTCTCTCCTTTCAATCGGGACATTGCTTGTAGTATTTGACAATTTCCTTGCGTTCCTGCTGCTGTCATATCTCGCCTACTTTATTTTTCAACTTTCTTGCGGAGCGACAGCAAAAGCAATTTTAACAAAAACCATCTTAATTGTTTTGCTATCGCTTGTGGCATATCCTGTTTTGAATTTCTTTTTAACGCCAGGAGTATGTGACATGACAAACCATTTGATAGAACTTTTAAAGCCGAGCGTACCATTTTTTTAAGGGATTCAATGACACTATGAAAAGAACTATTGGTTTGATTATGTTTGTTTTTTTGATGCAGAGGATTTTTGCGATGGGAATTGGCGCATGTGTAAATTCCACTTTAGAATTTGGAATGACCTCTGAATCTAAGGATATTTCAAGCACATTCGGCGCATCGTTTTCGCTAAAGCCTGAAAGATTTCCTTTTCACCTTTTTCTAGACACAAGCGCAGATCCATTCTTGCATTTTTTTACCGTGCGTGCCGCCGCTGATTATTGGATGCTGAACCCTGCTATAACTGATTATATGCGCTTCTTTTTTGGAGCGGGTGTGCTGTGCGGTGCAAATATATATTCCAGCCGTGCGGATTTGGTTCTTGCACCACGCGCCTTCCTTGGTTTGCATTGGATTTTGCTTGATGGATTTCTAGAGCCTTTTTTGCAACTCACAGCAGAGCCTTCTTTTGCACTTGACTTCACCGACCTCTCCTGCACATTTTTAATGGAAGTCCCCCTTGCAATTGGAGTGAGGATTTGGAATTAGGGCGAATGCAAGGCGAACGGCGACCGACAAAAGGTTGCAAAAAACTAGTGTTCGCCCATTCGCCTCAAGTTTTGCTCGTAAAATCTGTGTGCAGCGCTGCGAACTTCGACCGACAAAAGGCTGCAAAAAAACTAGTGTTCGCCCTATTTCAGCAGCTTTTTTATAAATCGTTTTTCAGAAAGCGTAATTCTTTCATCCGCGGAGCAAAAACAGAGGCAGAATGAAACCATGAGAATCTTTATTTCCTCAGAAAAATCTCCATAAGTGTCGACAATCGCATCGGCAGCCTCAAGCAAATTTTTTCCTTTTGCAAATTCAACAGTCGCAGCCAATGACTCGAATGAAAGCTGAACGCCCGTTATTTCGAGGAACAACGCATATTCTGCAGAATCAAGTTTTCCGTCCGCGGCGCACGCCGCCAAAACAACGATTCCAAACGAAGCGATTCCCTGTGGAATCGCTCCCAAAATCGGGCGAAGCTTCGTCCAATCCTCAAGCAAAATCGCCTTTCTTTCATCATAACTCAAATTCTCGTATTCATTGCATAGTTTTTGAAATTCAAACATAATTTTTGCAGACCTCTCTATTTTTTTTAATTTTTACAACTATTCTATTGTAATTTATGTACTTTGAAAAGTCAAAGCATAGTTTTTGTCATCAACCCAATAATTAGTTTTCGCAAAGCGAAAACTAATTAGCGAAGCGTTGCGAATACAGAATCAACAATCCTTGAAAGACTACTTGTAGCATTCGCTCTGTCATTGTTGTGCGCTTGTGAAAAAACGAACCGGGGATTGACATTGACTGAAAACAAGTGTACATTGTATTACAATGTATTAAAAATTAGGAGTGCACTATGGCTTTAACCGCTACAGCAACTTTCCGAACCACGCAGGAATTAAAAAACAGGGTGGAACACCTTGCAAAAGAAACAAGGCGAAGTGCTGGTTTTTATTATAACCTTTTGCTTGAAGACTATCTTGACGACCTTGAAGATATTTATTTAGGGCAGAAAATTTCAGAGGAAATCGAGGCAGGAAAAATGAAAACCTATCCCGCAGAAGATGTCTTTGCTGAGGCTGGATTGTGAGGGTAGAATTTTCAGAGATAGCGAAAAAAGAATTTCTCAAATTGGACAAGCCCATAAAAATACAGGTGCAAAAATTTATCCTGAAACTTCAAAAAGCAGAAAATCCAAGAGAGCTGGGAAAGCCACTTGTAGGCAATTTTAAGGGGCTTTGGAGGTATCGAGTTGGCAACCACAGACTTGTGTGTGATATTAAAGACGATAGGTTTATAATAAATATCTTGAAAATAGGACACAGAAAAGACATTTATTGCGCTTGATTTTTAGCAAGATGCCCGCTACTGTTTTTTTGGGGGGAGAGGTAAAAATATCCGTTGTTTTGTCCGTATGGACATTCTTCCATCTTTCGATTCTCCAAATTTAAAAGATATATTTTGAATTCTCTAACTCTTTACTTATATCATCAAATTCATTTTCATTTATCGTTTTTACATTATGGAAAAACGCATTGTATCTATCAAAGCCGTCAATCAAATATGTCATTCCTGCCGATTTTGCCAACGCTCTTGCCATTCCAGTAAGAGAACTATTTCTTTGTCTTTCAAATTCTGAATTTTTTGACTTGTTGTAAACTAGTATATAATTTATGTTGCTTCTATCAAAGGTTAAATTTTCATCTAATATATCATTTAAAATCAATAGACTTTCTGCAATTTTAACCCTAATTTTTTCCTTTGCATTGCAGGATGTAATGTTTCCATCTTTAAACTCTATAAATATAAATTGTCCTTGCTTAGCATTAAATATAACCAACGCATCATTGGAACGCATTTCACGAGCGGATATAGACGAATTTGAAAAAATATAATTATCTTTCACTTCATCAAAATCAACAGCAGGAAAAGCTGATTGCGTCATATATTTCTTATTTGCTTTGTCAAACGATATTTCCTTTAACGCTTTTTTATACTTCATAAGGATATTTTGTTGAGACAAATCAATCATCTTCATGCCCTTCTTCAATTTCAGAACGCTCATTTTCTAACTCTTGAAGCGGGATAAAAAGAAGTTTGTTGATTGCTTCAATATCGTCAGAAACATCAATAAGTTTTGATGTATGACTAGAACTACCCTCATCCTCTGCCAAATAAAATTTACAAGATTCCCGTATCTTATATTTTTTAGCATAAACATCTATCGCATTTATAAAATATGGACTATGGGAGTTTATAAGAATATGCATTCCAAATTCTTTTTGAATCAGTACAATAATTTCGGCAAGAAGTTTTTGCCATTCAGGATGAAGATGAATCTCTGGCTCGTCAAGAATAATTGTTCCATTTGGCACAAGAGAACCATTTAGCAACAATGTTTTTATTATGGAGAAAGTTTTCAGACCTGCTGAAAGATTTTTTAGACTTAAAGTTTTTTTCGTATCTTCATATTGGAATGAAAATCCACTTTTTACTTCGGCAATAATATTCCCATTACATACTAAGTCTATCTTATCATAAATCTTTTTTAGTTTCTTTGTCGTTATTAGTTCCTGAATTACAGAATTCATTTCAGAACTTTTAGCAATACCGATTGAAAGTTTTTTTTGTAAATGTGATTTGTGGTCTCTTATATATCCGAAAAGGCCGCCTCGTTGAGTTAAATTATCTAACACAAAAGGGTCATCTATATAAATCACCTCAGTTTTTAGCGTTTGAGCATTTTTTATGCTATATATTTTATCGTTTTTCAACGTAACTGAAATTTCAGAATCTTTCACACTTAATACAACATTAGACCTTTTTTCTTCACTAAAAATATTTTGGATTTGATTATCAAATTCTGAAGAAAATTTCGTTTGCAATATTCTTTTATGAATCTCATCATCTGACAAATTAAGCAACTCTAAAATTCTGTTTAGAATCACTTTATCATTTTTTATGAAAAAATTTTCCCCTGTATAATCCTTTATCGTCTTTCTAACCACTTCTTCATTCAATTCTTCATCACTATCTCGCAACTGATACAAAGCTTCAATGCATTCATCCATAGTAGAAAAAGGATATGAAATTTCAGAGAGTTGATTTGCTATAAAACTTTTTAGAGTGGAAGCGGCTTTTTTTTCAAAATCATAAAAACTATTAAAAATAGAATACAATAATTTCCCAACAGTACTTTTTCCTGTACTGTTTAAGCCTGCAATCAATGTAATCGTATTAATTTCAACTTCTGCGGAAGACAATTTGCCAATATTTTCGCATTCAAGTTTCATTTTATGAATTTACCTCTCCAATCTTAATAAAAATTCTACTTCCAACATACATAATATCGGAGCGAATAGAAAAACAAATAAACATTTTCTCGAAAAACATTTATAAACATATTGGAATAAAAAATCAACCCCATTTTGTTTAACAAATCAACATACCTTTCGATGTAGAACATCAAGAGGTGCAAGTTTGATAGGTATATAATTTTTCGTGCTGAAGCCGTGCAGTTTTGTCATTGTTGTGCGCTTGTGAAAAAACGAAAAGTGCTGTATATTAAAATTGCGGACGGGGGTGAAAAATGCTTACGGCAATAAAAGGATATTTTGACGGTCAGAATGTCGTGCTTGAAGGCACTCCTGACTTTCCATCAGGACGCAGAGTAATTGTCATATTTCTGCAAGATGCGGTGCAAGAAAAGGCGGCGAACCAAAATAAGAAACTTTCCGCGCTAAAGCGATTGAACGAAATGGATTTTTCGCTGCCCGAAGATTTTGACGCGGACAAGGCTCGTGAAGATACGATGAAGGAATTGTATGGTTTTGTTTCTTGACACAAACATTTTGCTTGACTTCATAAGTCGTCGAGGCTCTTTTTTTTTTGGACGCGGAAAAAGTTCTTGAATTTTGTGCAAAAACCGAAAACTCCGCATACATCGCTTCGGTTTCTGTAACAAATTGCTTTTACATTTTGCGAAAAGAATTTCCATTGAAAAAAACAAAAAGCATTTTTTACGAATTACTTCAAATCCTCGACATTGCGGACACTTCAAAAGAATTGATTTTAACCGCCCTTGAAAACAACGATTTTTCGGACTTTGAAGACTGCTTGCAAGCGCACGCGGCGGATTTTGTTCAGGCAGACTACATCATCACTCGGCACAAAAAACACTTTGAAAATTCCTCAGTTTCTGCCATAACGCCAAGTGAATTTTTAGAAGTCATTTCACATAGCGATTCCAACACGCTCAATCGGCGTTATTAATTACATTACTTCTTGAAAAAAAAGTTACACATGGGATATTTGAAGTTTTTTTGCTGAAAGTTATAAAAATTTATTAAATTTTTCTTTGCACAATTTGTTACTCTTGGCAGTCGTGGCATAGAAGCAATTCTCTTGCTTTTTGTATCGTCTCGATGTCTGTATTATTTGCATTGGCAATTATTTGAAGAGCTTCTTTTCCATACCCATTTTTTATTATCCACTTGCCCGCAGACGCTTTTGTATCATACGAATTGTCTCCCCACGGCTCGTTATTATGTCGCATAACTTGCTTGACATCTCTTGTATCAAAATTCTGATTGACGAATTGCTCGTAATATTTTACGAATGTGGACATGCCGACAGTCCGTATGTATTTTTTCAATTTATCTGAACCTGCATTTTCTCCATTTCCAGCAAATGATGCCTGAGAGGTCGTTCTGTATGTTTGCGATGAAAAACCTGTGACAGAATTTTTTTTCACAATCTGTATCTCAAACTCATTTATCACTTCGTCAAATTCCGCCTTGCCGTATTTTGGGACAAATTCATTTTCAAGAAATTTGATTATGAGTTCTTTTGAATTACTGATTTCCTCACGCAGTTTTTTGACATTCTGTGCCGAACGATTTTTTTCCGAAATGAATTCTTTTATGGTCTCTTCGCGAAAATTTTCCTTGCTGAAAAGCTCCACGAATTTCGCGCCGAGTTCATTGTCTTTTTCAAATGGAATTTCAAGACAATTAGTCGCATTTTCTTCATTGCTTTTCGTAAAATCATAATTGTATATGTACAACTTGTCACAAACAAGAATGCCGATGTTTACACGCTTTAATTGATTGAGATAACTGAAAAGCTGCTCTTGCGGAGTTACAAGCCCTGCCTTTGCGTTGCGCGAATGTGTATGTTGCTTCAATTCCACGACTGCCACAGTATTTTCATTTTGCTTGATTACAATATCCATCTTTTTTGTAGAACCTTCAGGAACTTCTTGCTCGACATTTTTGCAATCGCTTCCACCTAAAATTAAAGGGAAAATCGCAGAATTCCAAATTGCCTGAATCAATTCCTCCTTCTTGTATATATTGTTTTGCACGCTAGTTACGATTATGTTCCAGATTTCCTTGCTATTCATTTCTTCAACTCCTTTGCGCTTCTGTCTGTGCGATATATTTAATTTACACTTTTTTATGCAAGATTGCTTTTGGCTTGCCGATTATTCGCTTTTTCAAGGATTTACATTTTCTATTCCTTCCGCCCAGCCACTTCCTATTATGCGTCAACACCTTTCTATGGAAATCTTATGTACTTCCATTCCATTTCTTTACTCCTAATCACAATAATTTATTTGCAAGAGATTTCAGCCAATCAGAAAATTTCTTTTGTTGGATTTCTGCATCTGTCTTATGAGTTTCGCTACCCAAATTGTACCACTGCGCACAATAATAATATTCTTTGCCAAAAATGCAATGGGGTCTTCCCAATAATGTTTTTTGTCTTTTCGCTCTTCCACCAATAACGCACAATTTCCTATATGAAAAGTTTTGTTACAATATGTTGCCTATGTAGTCTTTTGCCATTGAAATTGCATCGGCAAGTCCATGACCTTCAGTCATACCTTGAATATCTGGAATGCTCACAAGATATGTGTCCGTCTCGTCATTTGTTCGTGTAAAAATTACAGGATATATTACGGTCATACGATACCTCCCATTTAAATACATGCTAAATCAACTTCCACTGAAAAAGCACTTTATGCATTCCCCCACATCTTGAACACGCTAGCAAGTTTTGGTAGCACGGCGAACAAAACTTGAGGCGAATGCTAAATTTACAAGTTATGAAGAAAGGATTCCGGCATTCTCACAACTCTTAAACACTCTTGCAAGTTTTGGGAGCACAGCGGACAAAACTTGAGGCGAATGCAAATCCAATTTCAACTGAACAAACAATTTAGGCATTCGCCCCCGCTGGGGCTACCTTCTGCATTGCGCCACTACCGTAAGGGGGTTCAAAAAAAAAGGCTATCGTGCCTTGCTCAAAAAAAGCTAAAAAGTTTCCACTTTCAATGCCTCTCTGATATACGGCAGAACTATGGAAAGTTTTTCATCCAACTTCCACGGGGGATTTATGATAAACATACCGCTTCCGTAAAGGCGTGGGCTTTCGCTTCCAATCGCGTCCTTTAGAGAGGTTTCCTTGTGGGCGCTTTCACTTTCAACGCACAGCGTGACATCAAGAATTTCCGCAGAGGCGTTAATGTTCTTCACAGAGACGGAAAGTGCATTTTTCATATCTTCTATTATATCACGCCTGTAGCGAATCAATGGATACCAAAGGCACATTGTTGCCGTCTGCCACTTTTTATAAACGGTGGGAAGGACTTTTCGCGCGTTTTCATAATCGGCGAGCTCCTCATAACTGGAATCGCACAGAACCGCACCGCGCTTTATTTTTGGAGGGGTGAGCGCATTCAGCATTTCCCAGCCATCCCTATGATGCAAATTGATTTTCCGTGAGTGCATATTTTTTTTGAGGTTTTCAAACTCTGTGTTATGGAGTTCACTTGCAATATGCACGCTCCCTTCAAAAAGAAGGTCTGAAACAATGAGAGGACTTCCTGGATATTGCCGCGCTGAAAAATAGTTTTTTGCAAGTTCAAGGTACGAGCGCATCTCTTCTGGCGGAGATTTTTCTTCTGAAAACTGCAAGAGTTTTTTTATTCCCTTTTCACTTTCCCCAGTCTTCACGGCGCGTTCATCGTCAAGGCTGTAAAGCCCGCTTCCTGCATGGGTGTCAAAAAAAGTGTAGGGCTTTTGCTTTGCGTTCAGACTTTCCATCAAGAGAACTAAAACGGTATGCTTTAAAATATCCGCGTGATTTCCAGCGTGATATGCATGAATATAACTCAACATTATTTTATCCTGTCAATTTCGGAGAGCCATATCGCTCCGCTCGCATCGCTTGGCATGCGCCAGTCACCACGAGGACTTAGATTTATCGTGCCAACTTTTGCTCCATCGGGCATACAACTGCGCTTAAACTGCTGCGAGAAAAATCTTTTATAGAACATGCGAAGCCACTTCACCTTTTCCTCATGGCTATAGGGAAGCGCGGAGGAATCCGCCAAATACAGTATTTTAGACGGTGAAAAGCCAAATCGCAAAAGATAATATAGAAAAAAATCGTGCAATTCATACGGGCCAACGATATTTTCAGTTTGCTGGGCAATTTTTCCGTTTTCGGGCGGAAGGAGTTCTGGGCTTACGGGAGTGTCCAAAATATCGCGCAAAACAGAAGAAAGTCTAGGCGGCTCTGGCGTTTCTGTCTCGCAAGCAAGCATTTTGTTTTTGCCAGAATGTTCAAAGTGGTCGGGAAATTTAGAGCGTTCGGCGTGTTCGGACCTTTCAGAGAGTTCATAACGATTTTCATTTGAAGAATCGCGCTCCATCTGACCAATACGCTCTGTAGTCATTGTATTCGCATGGATTGTGGCGTTCGATGATGCCAGCGCATTGTCTGCAAACCACTGCACTAAATAGCGAACAAGCGTTTTGGGAATTGAAGAATTCACCCCGTACATGCTCATGTGGTCGCCGTTGTAAGTGCACCAGCCTAAGGCAAGTTCGCTTAAATCCCCTGTTCCAATCACAATGCCGTTCGTTTTGTTTGCAATGTCCATAAGGACTTGCGTTCTTTCTCTTGCCTGCGAATTTTCGTATGTCACATCATGCGTGTTCTCATCCTGCCCAATATCCTTAAAATGCTGCAAAACGCTTTTTTCGATTCTTATTTCCTTCAAAGTGACCTCGCATTCCTTTGCAAGCGCACACGCGTTATGATAAGTCCTGTCGGTCGTGCCAAAACACGGCATCGTGATTGCGAGAATTTTACTCCGCTCCATTTGACATATATCAGCGGCGCGACATGTCACCAAAAGCGCAAGCGTGGAATCAAGCCCTCCGCTCAATCCAATGACCGCGCTTTGAGCGTTTATATGGCGCAATCGCTTTGCAAGCCCTTGTGACTGCAACTCGATAACCTCGCGGCATCTCTCCTCGCGTTTTTTTGTGTCTTGCGGAACAAATGGATGCGCATCAACAAAGCGAATCAATTTTTCTGCAGAAGAGTTCTCAGAAGTGTTCTCGAAAGAGGATTTTAAATCGACAAGAATTTTTCGCCATCCCGTTTCTTGAGCTTCGCGTTCTTCTTGCCGTTCTTGAAGTGCCGTGCACTGCGCAAATGTCCCCGTCTTTCTGCGCTCTTGCTGCAGCCGCTCGAGGTCAATGTCAGTGATAATCGTATTTTTTTCTGCAAACGGCTTTGCCTCCGCCAAAATTGCGCCGTTTTCCGCAATGAGGTTGTGCGCACCAAAAACCAAGTCTTGCGTTGACTCATCACATCCTGCATCTGCATAGAGATAGGCGGAAACACAATGTGCGCTTTGCGCCTTTACCAAAGTTCTACGGTATTCCGCCTTGCCAATAATTTCATTGGACGCGCTCAAATTTGCAATGACCGTTGCTCCATTCAATGACGCATTAGATGACGGCGGAGTTGTCACCCACACATCCTCGCAAATTTCAACGCCAAGAACAAAATCAGGATTGTTTTTATCCTGCACGAGTACATCCGTGCCAAAAGGCACTTCAGGATTGTCTTCGGAAAGCCAAGCGGTCTTTGGCGAAGTGCTTGAATATCGTGAATAGGGGGCAAAATACCGCCGCTCATAAAATTCAGCATAATTTGGAATAAATGTTTTGGGAATGAGAGCGAGAATTCTTCCATTATGTAAAACGGCGGCGCAGTTATATATGCTTTCATCTATTGCAACAGGAAGCCCCACAAGAATAATGGAATTCAGCGCCTCTGTTTTTTTTGCAATGCGTTCAAGGGCGCACATTGCAGAGTCCAAAAGCGTCTTTTGAAAAAACAAATCGCCACATGTGTAGGAAGTGATGCACAATTCCGGAAATACAATTAAAGACGTTCCTTCCGAAGCGATATTTTTTGCGCTTTCAATAATTTTTTCAGCGTTAAAATTACAATCAGCAACTGCAAGACGAGGAGAAGCACACGCCACCCTCAAAAATCCGTATTTCATATTTAAAGTGTATCACTAACAAGAAGCGAGGACAAGTGAAAAGGCGAATGAAATTGTCAATGAATTTTTACAGATAGTTATTATCAAAGATAATTTTAATGAAGTTATGGCTTTAGGAATTTCTTGAATTTCATCTAAAATTATCAAAGTGTCATCTGCATTAATTTTAAATCCGCAAAGTAGTTGAAAACCATCTAACATTCTTTCAACATTAAAAGCCTGACTAAAAAGGTTTTCCAACACAGGATTTTCTTGACAATACAAATATGCAACTTTTTCATATTCTGTCCGTCCGAATTCTTTCATAAGCCACATTTTTCCAGTCTGTCTTGCACCTTGTATAATCAACGGTTTTCTGTGTTTGGAGACTTTCCATTTTTTTTAAATCTTCAATCAGATTTCTATACATATTTTTCTCTTTTGAAACACGAAATCGGAACGAGTTTTATGCAAGACACTCACTTTTTCGGAATGAGTTTTTCACAAAATCTCACATAAATAGAAGGAGTTTCAATCACCCCTCGCGCTCTTTTGTGGCAGTTCCTTCAATTTGCTTTGATTTACAAAATTCTAACATCTTTTTTAAAGTTTTAATTTTTCGTGCTGAGGCCGTGAATATGATAACTTCACATATGATAACTTCACCCTTGCACCTTGTTCAAAAATATGGTATAGTAAAAATCGCTTGAAAGCCTTTTAATGAGTCCAGGTGCTATGCAAGCAGACGCTGCAAAACTCCGCCAGATTGGGAACAAAGCAACGGTATGCGGATGTTTGTTGTGCCGTAGTTTACCTGGGCTCTTTAGAGGGCTTTCTTTTTTCCGCCAATAAATGTCGCCTTTACAACGCCGAAAAATGATTTTCCGTCAAATGGGGTGGCTTTTCCTTTGCTATAAAAATCTTTTGCATGTATAACACGCTTTTCATCGGGGGAAACCAACGCAAAATCCGCATCGTAGCCCACGCTCAAAACGCCCTTTTTCAAATGCAAGATTCTTGCGGGAGACGCGGACATCAGACGGCTCAAATCCTGTTTGGTAATTTCACCGCCTTTTACCAAAACCGTGTTGCATACTGAATAGGCGCATTCAAGCCCCGTAAAGCCCGGCGCGCCATTCGCCTTGTCTTCTAAAGTGTGAGGGGCGTGGTCTGTTGCGATGCAGTCTATCGTGCCATCTCGAATCGCTTCAATCAGCGCACGGCGGTCGCATTCACTTCGAAGCGGAGGATTCACCAGCGCGCGAATATTCGGCTCTTCATCTCCTGAAAGCGCAATATGATGGGGGGTCGCCTCTGCGGTCACACAAAATCCACTGTTTGCATCGCCGCCCCCATTGCCATCACACGCCCCTGCGCCATCTTCAGAATTTCTCGCGGCTTCAGCCTCTGCGACCGCCCCCGCAACTCCACCAGCAGGAAACAGCTCCTTTGCGGAGCGCACCGCCTCAATGGCGCCTTCCGTGCTGATATGGCATATATGAATATGACAATCCGCCATTCGGGCAAGTTCAATATTTCTCGTGGTGGCAATATTTTCCGCGGTATACAGCAATGTGTTCGCATCGGTCAACTCACGTTTTATGTCTTCAAGCGCGTCTTTTGAAACATCGCTTGTATCCACATCAAGCCCGTAGGCTGGGAGATTGTATTTTTTCATCACATCAAGAGCCGCTTTTCTATGCGGACGAGCAGCCTGTGCAAACGAAGAGTCCTCGCAATGACCGGAAACTATCATCCCCTTTGAAGCGGCGGTTTTCATCGCCTCGAACATCGTATGGGCACAGTCCACATCGTGTCCGTCTTCCGTAATCAAAGGCACATCACGAGAAGAAAGCGTTTCAAGATGTGAAATGTCTTCGCCTGAAAAATCCTTTGTAATGCTCACGGACTGATAAAAATTGCACAAATCGATTTTGTTTGCACGATTGATTAAAGAAAGCGCATCCTCCGCGCTTGAAACAACAGGTTTTGTATTCGGCATTGCAACCACCGTTCCGTAACCGCCTGCAATCGCCGCACGAAGCCCTGACTCCAAGTCCTCTTTTTCGGTCAGTCCTGGGTCACGGAAATGAACATGCATGTCGATGAATGCAGGCGTGAGCGTCAATCCTTCTGCGTCAAAAAACTCGACCATGGTATTCGTGCCTTTGACCGCGCCATTTGTATCATTGCCAGCATCAACACCATCGGCAGAAAAACCAGAAAATCCCTCTTCCGCCAAAAGAGCACGCACAGACTGCTCCGCCACTGCCTGCGTTTTATAATTTCCCTGCAAAACCGCGCGAATTGTCCCATCGACACACAAAACCGCGCCAAACGAGTTGATGTTTTCGTCAACTAATCGCGCATTATAAATCACCAGTGCGTTCAATTTTTCCTCCTAAAAAAATCAATTATAAAATAAAGTTAATAAACTTAATTTCGAGTTTTATAATTATGCAAAAAAAACATTCGCGAAGGCGCAGGGAGAAAGGCAAAATCGCTCTGATTGCGGTCGCCTGCCATTGGCAGGCGAATGGATAATCTTTGCCGAAATCAGCGCGAAGGGGCTAGCCCCGGTTTTGACCTTTCTCACTGCAACTGGAAGAATGTTTTTTATAGATTTGTCGAAAACTCGAAATTAAGCCTATTTATATACTCGTCATCACACCCCTTCCAATGCATATTCTGCGCCCGATTGATACAGCGCATCGCAATATTCACAGCGGTAAATAGCATTTTTCTTGTCCACAAGCAAAAACGATGGAGCAACATACTGTTCCGTGATGGTAATGCAGCGAGGATTCTTGCATCGAAACACATTTTGCACTCGCTCTGGAAGCTCCATTTTCACCTTGCGAACAATTTTTTCGTCTTGTATGATATTCACACAAATGTTCGGATCGATAAAGCCCAGCACCGAGTAATCAATATTCATCACATTTTCTATTTTTATGATGTCTTTTTTCTCGGTCTTCTTTGAAGGCACATTCATAATCAAAGCCGCGCAAAAAGGAGCTTTGTCAAGCCCGAGCCACTGGAAAATTCTCCATCCAGAACCAGCGCGTATATGGTCTATTACAATCCCATTTTTAATCGTGTCAACATTCAACATATTTATCTCCTGTGTAAAAAAAATTGCGAAAGCAATGTTTAGGCTATCCTGTGTAAGCCCACCTGTGGTGGACGGTGTTCTATCGTAAGCCGTTAAAAAAATTGCGAAAGCAATTTTTAGGCTATCCTATTTCTCAAAGACATCCTGTCAACTTTGAAATCAATGCCATTCTTGCGTACATGCCAAATTTCACCTGCTTAAAATACGCGGCTCGTGGGTCATCGTCCACTTCCGGCGCAATCTCGTTCACACGCGGAAGCGGATGCAACACTATCATGTGTTTTTTCGCAAGCTTCATCTTTTCCCTATCAAGAATATAACTGTCTTTCAAGCGAATATAATCCTGCTCATTGAAAAATCGCTCTTTTTGAACCCTTGTCATATAAAGAACATCAAAACATGAAATCACATCTTCCATTCTTTCGCAAATCGTATACTCAATATGGGAGGGCTCAAGCACATTTTTCACCAGATAATCGGGAACGCATAATTCCTTTGGACTCACAAACACAAATTTATTTCCTTTATATCGGCTCAACGCCTGCGTCAAAGAGTGCACGGTTCGTCCGAATTTCAAGTCGCCGCAAAAACCTATGGTAAGATTTTCAAAACCGCCCAAGAGTCTTCTGATTGTCACCAAATCCGTCAATGTTTGGGTCGGGTGAGAATGCCCCCCATCTCCTGCATTAATCACAGGGCAATCGGAGTACTTGCTGGCAAGCAACGCCGCCCCTTCCTTTGGCGTTCTCATAGCAATCACATCCACATAAGAAGACACAACGCGTATCGTATCGGCAAGCGTCTCTCCCTTCGTTGAAGAAGTGTACGAGGCATCGGCAAACCCTTCGACAGAGCCTCCAAGATGAAGCATAGCCGCCTCAAACGAAAGGCGCGTTCGTGTGCTTGGCTCAAAAAAAAGTGTCGCAAGAATTTTCCCACGACACACATCTTGAAAAGCAACAGGATCTACATTCATTTGCTCTGCAAGAGAGCAAATCTCATCGATTTCAGAAACAGACAAATCACCAGGCTCAATCAAATGCCGTCCTTTTAACATATCGCCACCTCTTATCCTTATTTTCAACTACACAGTATAGCATCTCGTTCGCTCTGTTTCTAGGAAAATGGTGTAGTTTTTTAGAATTATTGCCTGAAATTTAAAAATATTTTTCGCAGAGTTAATTTCGTTTTCTTTGTGAAAGCCTTTCCGCCAAATCGAGGACAACTGAACAATCAAATTCATCCAATTTCTGAAATACATCATGCACCTTTTTCATTTTTGCTGATTGCGCTTTCCTCGGTTCTAATTCCACCTCTTCTCCCGTAACCAAAAATTCCACAGAAACACCAAGTGCCTGCGCAATCTTTACAGCCGATTCAATATTCGGAAGATTTCCATTCACTGTCAAATAATTTGCAATCGTGTTTTTGCTAAGCCCCGTTCTTTGCGCAAGCTCTTTTATTTGGATGTCTTGATAATTCAACTCTTCTTTTAGATTTTCCCTAAATCCCATTTTTATATGATAACCCAATTCGGTTTGCAAACGCTTGACAACTACTGAATTCAGTTTATAATAACATTTAAACCGAATTCGGTTTATAATCAAAATAAGACTTAATTCGGTAAAAAAATATGTGGAGGTAGTTACAATGACTACAGTTTTGGAAAACGCAAGCATAAAACGCATGATAAAAGTTATTTGCGCGATTGTTTTTGCAACGATTTTGTTATTCGGATGCGATGGAGGCGGCTCTTCTGATTATGCTAGAGAGGATAACAATGTATACGATGACAATGGTACTTATAATCCAGGTCATGAAGATGACGATGATGGTTCTCATAATCAGGAAGAATTTGTTGTTATTCCCACCTCTCCAAAGAATGTAAAAGCCGTTGCCACTGACACATACAGCATAAAAGTTTCATGGGATACCGTTGACAATGCGGATTATTATATTGTATATTATCGCCCCTCTACGGTTTCTGTATCTTTGGGAACTTCTGATGATTTTAAAAAACATGGAACGGAGTTAAAAAAGACAACATATAATACTTCGATACTTATTACATCTCTCGAATATAAAACATACCTTTTTTGGGTGACGGCAAAAAATTCCGCTGGAGAAAGTTTCTCTGATATTTGTGATGCTTTAGAATTGCCAAATATGAATTCTAGTGGAAGCAGCTCTGGAAGTGGAGGCTCTAGCTCAACAACCACATCAATTTCTGCACCTACAGGACTGATTGCAACAGCGACGGGTCCTTTATCCGTTAGCCTTTCTTGGAATTCCGTAAAGGGAGCGACAAGATATTATATATACAAGTCGGAATATAGCTCCTCCTTTTCGGCATCTGTTTGTTCCAACTCTCCATCAACTTCAGCCACTGTAACAGGTTTGAATGCCGATACAACATACTATTTTTGGGTGAAAGCATACGATGGGTCGAAACTAAGCGATTTCTCGCTGTCTGCAAAGGTTTCTACTCCATCATTCAACGCTCAAAATCCATCATACGGAATACTTAAAATCATTAACAATAGTTCCTATACTATAAAGAATTTAACATTATACACGGAAGATTACGACTGGTCATCACTTTCAGGAATGGAAACAGTAAATTGTACCATCCGTGCAGGCAGTGTTGAAACCATATCAAATGTTTATCCTGGATATTATGTAGAGATTGGAAGTAAGACATATGCAAACCACAAAGTATCAACAAATAAAATCGTAAATGTAAAAAGCGGTCTCACCACCACGCTTACAATTACAGACGCAGACATCATCAGCAATTAGATTGTAGGTATCTTTTTCAAAATGCGCACCAAGCCTCGCACAACCAGCATACCTCGCCCAAAGTGGTGAGGTATCAGTTTCTCCTACGAGTAAAATCCGCGCACAAAAGAGCGCAGACAAAACTCGACTAGAAGCGGATTTTATGTTCCATTTCCATCCAATTTTTGCTAGAATACCAGTATGCAGAATAATTTTACAAGACGGTTTATCGGCGACAAATCATTTTATCTGCGCGTTCTCTCGATTTCCCTTCCAATAATTTTGCAGAACACAATAACCAATTTTGTGGATATGCTTGATAATATTATGGTGGGCAGATGCGGCACCGACCAAATGAACGGAGTTACCATCGTTGTTCAGATTATGTTTGTGTTTCACCTGTGCGTGTGGGGAATGTCCTGCGGGGCGGGCATATTCACTGCGCAATTTTTTGGAAAGGGCGACCACAAAGGAGTGCGCGACACATTCCGCGCAAAAATATATATCGTTGGGCTCATAACCGTAATCGGAATGGCTCTGTGCTTTTTTGCAGGCGACACATTTATCAGCGCGTTCATCCACTCCTCAAACGACATTGGAGACCCTGTTGCAACATTGGACTACGCCCATAAATACATGAACACGATGATAGTGGGAATGATTCCATACGCAGTGGCAATGGTGTATTCCGCGACATTGCGCGACATCGGAGAAACGGCTCTGCCGATGAAGGCGGGAATCGCCGCCGTCGCGGTGAATTTGCTTTTAAACTATCTCTTGATTTTCGGAAACTGGGGATTTCCAAAGCTAGGCGTTGTGGGGGCAGGCGTTGCAACTTGTGTTTCACGCGTTGTGGAGATTCTCATCATAGTGATATGGACCCACACGAACACAGAAAAATGCAAATTCATCGTGGGAGCATACTCCTCTTTGAAAACCCCACCGTCACTCATAAAAAATATCATCATAAAAGGGCTGCCGCTCGGCACAAACGAAACGCTTTGGTCTCTTGGCCTTACGATGCTCAATCAAAGCTACTCGCTCAAAGGGCTTTATGTGGTCGCGGCGTTAAATATCACATCCACAATTTCCAATTTGTTCAATGTGGTGCTTTTTGCAATTGGTGAGGCGATTTCCATCATTGTGGGGCAGCTTTTGGGGGCAAGCAAAAACGACGAGGCAAAATCAACCGCACGAAAAATGATTTTTCTTTCAACCGTCGCCTGTGTTGTCATCGGTTTGATTATGTCGCTCTGCAAAGACTTGTTCCCTGCAATCTATAATACGGAGGAGGAGGTAAAATCCCTTGCCTCATATTTTATACTGATAACATCCATCTTTCTGCCGCTCAACGCCTGCATTCACGGCTGCTACTTCACGCTCCGAAGCGGCGGAAAGACAGTCATTACATTTTTGTTCGACAGCGTATTCATTTGGATTTTTCTCGTCCCTGGAGCCGCCATAATGACACGGTTCACTTCTCTTTCAATAGAGCTCATTTTCTTGATTATAAAAAGCATGGACATAATAAAATGCGCAATCGGCATCGCCCTCGTAAAAAAAGGCGTGTGGATTCAGAATATTGTGTAGAAAAAAAATTTGACTTTTTGTGTAATACATAATAATATTACAGTATGAACTGGAGCGAAAGGAAAAACCAAATCAATATCAAGAAACACGGAATTTCCTTTTCCGAAGCAGAGGAAGTTTTCAATGACCCAAACGCCATTGAATTTTATGACAAGGAACATTCAAGTGCTGAAGAAGATAGATATGTAGTGATAGGAAGTATTGGTCTTTTTGTTGTAATAGTTGTTATTTACACTGACAAGAACAATGTCGAACGAATAATAAGTGCAAGACCTGCAGAACCAGAGGAGGAGACACAGTATTATGAGCATATCAGAAGAACGATTGGAACAAATTAGAAATTTCAAAAACACAGATTTTTCAGATTGCCCTATTCTCACAAAAGAGCAGCTCGCGCAAATGAAGCCATGCCATCTCGTGAATCGAGAGATGTGGAAGCCGAAAAAAGAAGTTTTAAATATTAGAATTGACTCCGACATTCTCACTTCCTTACGAAAAAGCGGCAAAGGCTGGCAAACCCGCGTAAACAATCTCTTGAGAAACGCAGTGGCAAGCGGTCAACTATAGCCAGAAGGGATTTCACAACCTCACTTTTCCGCATTTGCAGAGCCGACCACCCCACTCCCTCAAAACGCCAGCATCTGACAGGAAGTCTTCAACCCTTTGCGCTTGTAGGAGAGATTACCGCTCTCAACAGCGTCACTATCCACTAGCCAGTTTCACAAAGTGAAACTGGAGGGAGGGCTTCAAGTTTCTATACTTGAAGGACCAATTACAGCCCTCAACAGTGTCACTATCCGCTAGCCAGTTTTGAAAGCGCAAGCCGCCAAAACTGGGAGGCGAGCTTCAACCCTTTGCGCTTGTAGGAGAGACTACCGCTCTCAACAGCGTCTCTACCCACTAGCCAGTTTCACAAAGTGAAACTGGAGGGAGGGCTTCAAGTTTCTATACTTGAAGGACCAATTACAGCCCTCAACAGTGTCACTATCCGCTAGCCAGTTTTGAAAGCGCAAGCCGCCAAAACTGGGAGGCGAGCTTCAATCCTCTGCGCTTGTAGGAGAGATTACCGCTCGCCCCTGCCATCCCCCTTTTATCCAGCGAAGGAGCACCACAACCGCGCGGAAGATTTCATCACCTGCCATGGCGCACCAAATGCCCACAAGACCAAAGCCAAATGCAACGCCAAAAAGATATGCGCCAACAACGCTAATCACCCACATAGAACCAATCCCTAAAAGCGTTGGAAAAAGCACATCGCCCGCCGCACGCTCACTGCGAATCACAATAAGGTTCACGCATCTTCCAATCTCAAGGAAAACGCCAACAAGCATCACGCGGCGACCGATTTCTATAATCTCTTGATTTTGCGTAAAAAGATTCAATGTAAATGGACTTAATCCATAATTCAAAGTCGCTATCACAATCGAAATAACCATTGCACTGCACAAACTTCGCAAAACACGGCGATACGCAAAATCATAGTCTCCCTCGCCCACCGCATGCCCCACAACAATTGAAGTCGCACCCGCCATTGCGTTTGAATACACCAGCGAAAAAACCGTAAGTGTGCTGCAAAAAATTTTCGTGTTGACAGAAACAGAACCCAGCGAATTCACAAACGATGTGATGACAACCTGCGCAACTTGATACGAAATTTGCTCGCCAGCAGAAGGCACTCCCAGCTTTATCAGCTTCTTCAATAGGTCAATGGGAAACGGTCTTAAAAATGCGGCGGAAATTCGAGCGTGAATGATTTTTTTAAACAAAATAAAACAAGCAAGCGTCCCCAAAAGCTTTGAGACGCTCGTTGCAATCGCAATGCCCTCCACCTGCAAATGCAGAAATTTCAGAGGCCCATATAAAAAACAATAGTTTCCACCAATATTAAAAATGTTCATCCCAAACATAATGAACATTCCAAGACTCGTTTTTCCGTGGCAATTGAAAATCTGAGAAAAAATCTGCAGAACAGCATCACAAAACAAAAAACACCCGACAATATGAAGGTAATTCACCGCATCAGGAAACATTTCGCTCGGAACTCGTATAAGCCGCAAAAGCGGACGGCAAAACGCCACCACAAAAATGCACACAAAAACACCCAACGCCGCATTGAACCCAATGGAAACAGTGTAAATTTGATTCATCTTTTCAGTCTGTCTCGCCCCAAGATACTGCGCAACCACGACCCCCGTTGCGCTTGAAACGATGGCAAAAGTGAGAGTCAAAAGCATGATAATTTGATTGGCATTCCCTATCGACCCGACCGCGCTTTCAGAACAGCGGCTGATCATAATGGTGTCCACATATCCCAAACACACCGACAAAATCATCTGCATGAAAATCGGAAGCGCAAGCTTAAAAATCGAAAATTCCTTTAAATTGCTGTCAACAGCGTTAGATTGTAATTCCATAATATAATTTATTATGTTTATTTGAAAAAAAATCAAGTGGTTTTGAAAAAAATGCGGTTTGAAGAAAAAGACAATAGTTAGGCGGCGAGATTCATCCACCCAATCGGGTGTTCCGCAGCCCGCTCACCGCTCGGTCCTTGCCATTCGGCAAGTCCTGCCTACGGCACTGCTCCATACCCGCGCCGGTCATATTCTTCCACAGAAATTCATCCACCCAAGAAAAAGAGCATCCACCTCTCCATCCTCTCCGAAAATTAAGCCGTTTATAAGAATTTTAAAACGGACAAGGCGCTTCAACACACAACAGCTCGCCGCTCACAGGGTGGCAGAATTCCAAGCGAGAGGCGTGTAGCATCATCCGCTCCGCCTCATCTCCGCCATAAAGCGTGTCGCCCAAGATGGGAAGATTTCTCCCGCTCAAATGCACCCTGATTTGGTGGGTTCGCCCCGTAATCGGCTCCGCCTGCAACCGAAGATATTTTTTTTGCCGCCCATCCAGAGGCGTGCCCATAGGCGTTGCATCCGTCACATCCGCCGCGCACATAGTCTCATCCAAAACCGTAAAATTTGTTTTGGAATGCAGACCGCCCTTCTCCTTTGAAAGAAGCCCCCACTTCGCCCGCTGCCCTTTTGGGGAAATTCGCCCGATGTAGTTTTCCACGCAAAATGCATCGCCAACTTCCAAAAACGAAGCGTGGGGGCAGCACAGCGCATTGTATATTTTCTTAAAACTATGATTTTCAAACATATCGTGAATGGCTTTGTTCACGGCGCGTTGTTTTGTAAAAAGAATAACGCCGCTTGTCTCCCTATCGAGCCGGTGCATAAGTCCGCAGTAGGGCGGATTTCGCAAACCAGGATTTTTTGCATGCAAATAGCGCACCGCCTCATCGTGCAGATTGTTCCTTTTTTTCTCCCCTGAAAACGCCTCCTCCACAGGAAAAAACGCAGGCTTGTTCACCAAGAGTAAAAATTCGTCCTCAAAAAGCACCTCGTTTTCAGAAAGCGTAAAATCCACATCAAACGGCTGCCTTTCAAAGAAAAATTTCTCATCGTCAAATAAAATGCGCACCTCGCTCCCTTTGAGAACCTCATAGGCAGGACGACGAATTTGCATATCATTCACAAAAACAGAGCCCGAAAGAATCAGCCGCCGTATCTTCGAGTTGGAAATACTACTTTTTTGCTGCTCACAAATGCGTTCATCACAAACAAACTTTTGCTCGTCACGAACAGATTTTTGCCAGTCACAAACGACCTTTTGCTCGGCAAAAACCGCACGAGGCAGTTCAGCGCGCAACAGCTCGTCAAGGCGGATTTTATTTCTCGCATAAAATATAAAGGTCATCTCAGCCTACAATTTCATAATCAGGTTCGCAGCCGTTATCAAAAATGCGCACGCGTGATGATTCCATACACACCGTATTCGCAAAGCGCTCGATATCCATACATTCAGGGCCAAACAAGTCATCGGGACTATATTGAAGCGCAATCTCGCTCTCCTCCCCCTCAAAAACCAAGCGACTGAGCGCACCATTTATCCGCACAATGTCCTTCACCACAGGAAGCAACGCGGAGACCCCCTTTTCCTCATATTTCATCTGCAAAAACAAAAGCTGCATTTTTTCAATTTCTCTGTGTTTTGCGTCTTCAGGAGAAAAGCCGCTTTTAAAGTCGCAGTTGTTCACGCGCTGCCATTCTGCAAAGTCCGCAAAGAATTTCGACGGCTTTATTCTCAATGGACGCAAAACGGCATTGAACCATGGAACCGCCCTGCCACTTGAATAAAATGTTCTGCACGCAAAAGCGATGTTCCGCGCAAAGCGAATGTCACCACCTGAAAACACGCCGCTCGCACGGGCATTAGAAGCAAACGATACATCCTCTGTTTGTGGAAAGTCTATGTGGTTTGGAAACTGCGACAAGGCAAAATCAAGTCTGTCGCAAAACGCCTTTAAAGTGTCGCCCTCAAAATCCGCATAAAAGATTTGGAAGCCAAAGACAAGCCCCTCCTCATTCAAGACAGCGCATTTTTTCGCAAGCAATTTTTTATCAAAAAGAAATGCGTCTCCCCCCTTGTTATTCGCCTTGCTTTCCTTCCCTGCCGCCTTTTCAGTTTTTTTCTCATCGTTTTTTTTCACAACAAACGGAATTTCAAGAGAGCAATTGACTTCAGCGCACTTTTTGCAAACCTCATTGTCAATCACAGATGAGTTCACCTTTATAGAAAGAAAAATATCGCCTGCATCGGACTTCACAGCAGTCAAAAAATGAAGAAGCCGCCGTTTATCATTCGCCAACGCCTCATCATTTACAAAAAGCTCATAAATTCCCTTGCTGGAAAATGTCTTTAGAGAGGATTCAAGCTCATCAGAGGAAAATGCATACTCTTTTTTCATTATAAAAGAGGGATTCCGCGTTTTTGGCAGTCCGCTTTAATCGCATCTGACCACACACTCACCTGTATTTCACCGATATGCGCCTTTTTCAAAAGGAACATACAAAGTCGCGACTGACCGATTCCACCGCCAAGCGTCTGCGTCAATTCGCCGTTTAAAAGACGCGTATGGAAATTCAATTTTTCGCGCTCAATGCACCCACGCTCGGCAAGCTGTTGCCTCAAACTTTCGGGAGAAACGCGTATCCCCATAGAAGAGAGCTCCAAACTATGCCCCAGCTTTTCATCCCACACAATAATGTCACCGTTCAATCCGACATGTCCATCCCCTGCATCAGAAATCCAATCGTCATAGTCAGGAGCGCGTCCATCATGGATTGTTCCATCGGGAAGCTTTCCGCCAATTCCACACACAAAAATCGCGCCGTATTTTTTCGCCGCCATATTCTCGCGTTCACGAGGAGAAAGTTTTGGAAACATATTGTACAGGTCATCGGAATAAATCATTTTAATGTCATTGGGCAACACAGGCTTCAACAAAGAATACCTATCATAAAGGAAGAATTCCGTTCGTTTTATACAGCGATAAATCTTCTTCACAATGTCAAACAAGAAAAACACAGTCCTGTCATTCGAATCAATCGACAGCTCCCAGTCCCATTGGTCAACATAGAGAGAATGCACTTCATCCAGCTCTTCATCGGAACGAATTGCGTTCATATCCGTGTAAATGCCAAATCCAGGATCCAATTCCATCTCCGTAACTTTCAATCGCTTCCACTTTGCAAGGGACTGCACAATCTCCATCTTCTGCCCATCCATAGCAGGAACAGTGAATGAAACAGGTCGCTCCACGCCATTCAAGTCGTCATTGATTCCAAGCCCTGACGGCACAAAAAGCGGAGCAGTGACCCTCGTTAAATTCAACTCCGTAGAAAGCGCAATTTGGAAAAAGTCCTTTATTTGGACAATCGCATGCTCAGTTTCACGAACTGAAAGGATTGGCTTATACCGTCTTAACATAATTTTTTCCTACTATCATATTTTCTCGCTGTAATTAATCAGCGTAACAACCTTTGTTGGAGCAAGAGCCTTTTCATAATGCAGTTCTGGCAATCCAATAACACCAAAAAATTCCGCGACAGACGCGCCGCCCATCTCAAGAAGTTTTTTCACTGCAGAAAGAGTCCCCCCCGTTGCGATGAGGTCATCAACAACAAGATAGCGCGCCCCTTTTTTCACATCGGACTTATGCACTTCAATTTCCGAAGTTCCGTATTCCAAAGCGAATGCGCACCTATAGGTGTCTCCTGGAAGCTTTCCTTTTTTTCGGATTAACACAAGAGGAACGCCAAGTCTTTCCGCCAAAGGAGCGGCGACCAAAAAGCCACGGGATTCAATGCCACAAATGCCATCAAGCCTCGCATTTTTATAAAGCGCTTCCATCTTATTGATGCAATACGCAAAGGCTTCAGGATTGATAAAAATCCCTGTCACATCATAAAAAAGGATGCCAGGTTTTGGAAAGTCTGGAACTCGGCGAATCGCTTTGTCAAGAAGTTCTATACTCATAAGTCTTAATTCTAATACTGATTGCCTTATATTTCAAGATTTTTGAAACAGATTTTTTTTACTATGGTAGTCGATGCCCCCAACGCAGAGCATCAGGAGCATTTCCCTCTTATAAAAAAAAGGAAACCTCGAAAGATTCCCTTTTTGAATTACAACGCTCTAATTATTTAACTTGAAGAGCCCCCCCCCCCTGCGAGTGATACGCTTTTATTAAATGCCTCGAGAATTTTAGGGTTGAATGTTCCACATTCTCCATTAACTATCATTTGCACAGCCACCTCGTGCGAGAAGGCTTTCTTATAAACGCGCGGAGATATCAACGCATCATACACATCTACAATCGCAACAGTCTGTGACCAAATGGAAATTTCATCGCCCTTCAAATTGTCAGGATAGCCTCGACCATCCCATCTCTCGTGATGATGTCTGCAAATGTCATATGCATAATCATATGTCTCTTTATCAAACACATCCGGGAAGCTTTTCATAATCTCACAGCCTTTCACCGTGTGCTGCTTCATAATCTCAAATTCCTCAGGCGTCAATCTTCCTGGCTTAAGAAGAACATTGTCAGGAATCGCAATTTTTCCAACATCATGCAAAACCGCCGCGTTTGAAATCTTTATTATTTGAGAATAAGGCATTTCATATTCAGGATACAACTCGCACACTGTTTTCATAACGATTTTTGTAAGCGTGCTGATTCTCTTGACATGCTCGCCAGACTCGCAGTCACGGAATTCAATGACAGACGCAAGCATTTCTATCAAGCTGACATTGAGAGAATCAAGTTTTTTATACTGCTCAACAACCGTGTTTTGAAGCTCGTTGCGCGCCCTATACAGCTCTATCACATTTTCAATTCGACGCTTTGTGAAGTTAGCGTTATACGGCTTTATAATAACATCAACCGCTCCAAGGTCATACGCATCGCTCAAGGAGTCCACATCGCTTTCAGCGGTAACAACGAACACAGGAACTTTTTTGAGCATATTCGCCCAATTCATTTCCTTTAGAACTCCAATTCCATCAAGCTCTGGCATAACCAAATCAAGAAGAACAGCGTCTATATCCTTGTTTTTGTTCAAATATTCAAGCGCTTTCTTACCATTATCGGCCTGAAGGATTTCGTACTCATCCTTGAATGTTTCAGCCAAAATGTCACGATTAATTTCTATATCGTCAACGACAAGCAACTTGCTACTCATACTACCCCTCAATAACCTTTATAACACAATCCTGCATACACACTGCATCTTGCGCCAATTCAGCGGCCTTTTCATATTCACAAGCGCGCAGTGCAACCACAATATCAGAATACGCATTGAAAAGCGGAGTGAGATACAAATTTCCACAAACACCTTTTAATGAATGAGCATTCGCGAGAGCCGTCTCATAGTCGCCACTCTTCAGAAAAGAAACGACTTCAAGATCACGCGCCGCCGCAGGAAACTTCTTCAGCAGTCGTTCGTAGAGCTCTTTCTGCCCATTAAATCGCTTTACAGCCTCATCGGAATCAATGCCAAGTGCTTTTAAATTTTCTAATGAAATCATACCTATAATTATAGAGATATTTTTTTCGCAAGTCAAGGCTGAGTGCGAACAGTTTCCTCGAGCTGTTGCACCCCTTTCCATCGGTCATGGGGCGGCTCGATTTTTTTCCGCATCTCCTATTATTCTTGTGAAAGCAAATTTAAAACGAACTTATTTCCTGGATAAATTTCAAGAGCCTTTTCAAGCCAGATTTTGGCCTCTTCTTTATTTTTCAACTGAAGATGCGCATATCCAATTGCACTCAATATGTTGAATCTGTCGTCAATATCTAAAACAATAGTGGGCGTATCCAAAAGCTCTGTCATTTCTTTAATTCCGCGTTTATAGTTTTTGCATGGCGAAGGCTCAAAAATATCCTTCGCATACTGCATATAAAACGCCGCGCCATTTGTGGCATCCGCATTCAAAATAGCTTTTGAAAAACTCAAAGCCTTTGCTCCCCACAAAAGCACCCATGAAAACGGGCGTACGGCGCAGTTCGCGCTCACATTCTCGGCGTAAATCAGTTGAGCGGGAATGGCATAGTTTTCAGCAAGCGCCTTTTCCGCATAGTCCATTCCTGCATCAAAGTGAAGGGCTGCCTTTTCGTTTTGCCCATCATAAGCATATGCGCGCCCTAAAATATATTCATAGCGCGCCAACGCCACATTCAATGCGTAGCCTGAAAGCATGCTTTTCGCTTCTTGCACATACACATTAAAAGCCTCTTCCAATTCCTTTGGAGTCCTTGCAAAATTATACATATCATCGCGCAATGCATAATAGCCGTCAGGAAATGGTCGTTCCGTGGAAAAAACATTCGCCGCTAAAATCGCAAAGCAAACAACGATTACTCTCTTTTTCATATTTCATCCTCTGAAATTTCGGAAGTCTCAGGGGAAGCGGAAGATTCTGAAGGCTCAGATTGAACCTCGTCTGAGCGTCCCTCGTCATTTTGTATGTCGGACGAAGAATTCTTGCCAGCCTTCTCGGCTTTTTTAGCAGCGTTTTTCTTTGCAGACTTGGAAATCGACATCCAAATTCTTCTTAAGTTTAATTTCACTTTCACCCCATATAGAAATTTATTGCCATAATAATTTGAAAGGCTTTCGTGTGAAAATGTTCCTTTGTTCATTAAAAATTGGTAGCCGCAAAACACATCGAAAAAAACATAATCCAAAACAGAGAATTTCCAGCCAAGAATAGGCGACAATGTTATTGGCGTTTCATTGTTTTCGTAGCCATCTCCTCGAAACATACAAAAATCAGTGGCAGCCTCTCCTCCAAGATACGGACCTTCAAGCCCTTTGAAAAACGGATAAAAGAATGCGCCGACTTTCACTCCAACAGTTATGCATGTTGCATCAGTATCCTTTGGAAAAAGCACCATGTGTGAAAGTCCTGGCCTCACCGAAAGGAAATTAAAAACTTGTATTTCATAATTCGCGCCAAGACCGTATCCATTGTGTTTCAAGCCTGTACTCAAATAACTTAAATCAAAAGTGAGCATTCTCTTGCCTGCAAATGTCTCAGCGTCTAAAAAACACAACGCACACAAAAAAACTGAAATGCAAAAAATATAGGTTCGAACGTTCATATAAAAAATACCTCAATAAAAAGTTTTCAACGCAAACTTTTTTCAAAAATACTTCCTGAACTGTGGATACAAAGTCAAGTACTCCTCCACAGCCTCGTTGTAGTATTCAAGTCGGCAGGTAAAAAGCTTTTGAAATCCATCTATACCAAAAAAGTCGCCTGGCAAAAAGCCGTTTATATTCACCCCCGACTTCTCAATTACACAGCCAATCCGTGCAATGCTTGTAGAAAGCACTTTCATAATAAAGCCTGTGCAAATATAACTCTTCGTGTCCTTAAAATATTCCGAAGGCTCTTTATCCAACGGCACAGACACAGGCGTATCTTTTTCAGACGAACCTTTTTCACGCTCAACTGCCTTTTCTATTTTCTTGCTGTTTTGTTTGTATATAATTGGCATAAAAAAGGCCGCTGACAAATTATACCTGAACCTCTCTTCTGCAGCTGAAGCGTACTCTATCAATTTTTTGCAGCTTTCCCATTCCACTTTTGTGCAGGGAATTGCCGCCACAGCGCAGGAAGAGCGAGAAGCGTCAACGGTTTTCAAAAACACATTCGATTTCAAGTCCATCGCACTCTCATGCTTTATGGTATTTTTTCCACGCATAGTTGAACCGACAAAATCATCGGTCAAATCAAAATTGATTGCGACATGAGAATAGTAGTTCCCATCTGGAGCATCGCCCATAACCCCCAGCATAGAACGCCACAAATTCCCGACTCGAAAGCCCTTCCCATAAGTAACATGGTAGAAACGCAAGAAAATAAATTTTCCATCCTCAAATTCACTGTCATAGGGCAAAGAGTCGTTAATATCCGTAATAAAATACGCAGACTGAGGCTCAAAACGCTCAAACTTCTTTTGAGGGGCGCTTGTAGATTTGCAAGAAGAAAAAACAACGCACCAACAAAGCAAAGCAACCGCCATGCTTCCGCCATAAAACCTTTTCGTCATTTTTTACATCAGCCATACCTAAAGCATGCACTTTAGATGAAGCTCATTCAACTGCGACTCTTCAATTTCACTTGGACAGTCGTCAAGAGGAGATGCCGCCAAATTGTTTTTAGGAAACGCAATCACTTCATGAATGGATTCCTCATGGCACATAAGCATCAAAAGCCGGTCAAGTCCTGGAGCGATTCCTCCGTGTGGTGGCGCTCCAAACTTAAACGCCTGAACCAAAAATCCAAACGCCTTTTCCGCGCGCTCTCGACTGTATCCAACAATCTCAAAAATCCGCTCTTGGAGTGTCGGATCATTAATACGCATACTGCCCGAAGCAAGTTCATATCCATTGAGAACCAAATCATAAAGGTCACCCTTCACGCTGCCAGGATTTGATTCAAGCGTATCCCAGTATTTCTTTTGTGGAAGTGTGAACATGTGATGTTCCGTCTCCCAATGGTTCTCCTCCTCGTTCCACGCAAAATACGGAAAGTCAATAATCCACACAAAATGAAATTCATCGTCTTTATTGTACAGATTCAAATCCTTCCCCAGCTGCTTTCTCACCGCTCCAAGCGCAGTGCACGCCGTCTGCCATTTTTCATCGCTCACGAACAGCAAAAGGTCGTTTTTCTCCGCGTCCAATTTTGAGCAAATCTCATTTTCCTTTCCTGCAAAGAATTTGGAGATCCCCCCTTCAAAATGCACTAAAGCGTCTCCAGAATCAGCGCAATCAGAGCCTGCCACTTTCATCCATGCAAGCCCCTTCGCCTTGTATGTCTTTGCAACGCTCTCCAACGCCTCGATTCCTTTTCGGCTATATTTGTCCGCGGCGTTTTTCACCACCAACGCCTTTATGCCGCTTCGCTTGTGCCGTTCAATGTCTTTTCCTGCATTTTCCGCACCTGCCTTGAACGCATTGAAGTCGCTCAAATCCGCCATAAACGATGCATCCTGCATTTTCATATCAAAACGCAAATCGGGCTTGTCCGTGCCGTAGAAATCAAACGCATCCTCCCACGCAAGTCTGTCGAATTTCACAGGCAAATCGTAGTTCAATGTCTTTTTAAAGACATGACGCAGCATTTTTTCCGTCACATCAAGCACTTCCTCGCGATTGGTAAAGCTCATTTCCATATCTATTTGCGTAAACTCAGGCTGGCGGTCTCCACGAGCATCCTCATCACGATAACATCGAGCAATCTGAAAATACTTGTCAAACCCCGACACCATCAAAAGCTGCTTATATAATTGCGGACTCTGCGGAAGGGAATAAAATGTTCCCGGATGCACACGGCTCGGCACCACATAGTCTCTCGCCCCCTCTGGAGTTGATTTTATAAAAGTCGGCGTTTCAATTTCCAAAAAACCTTCGTTTGTCAAAAACTCACGCACGGCGAATGTCACTTTTGAGCGTAAAATGATGTTTTTTTGCATCGCCTCCCGACGCAAATCCAAATAGCGATATTTCAATCGCAAGTCTTCATTCGGAATAACAACGGTGCCGTCTTTCTGGCGAACCTCTCCAATCGAGAATGGCAGCTCCTGACTTGTCGTAAACACTTCTATTTCATCCGCCTCAACTTCAATCTCGCCAGTCGCCATCTCAGGATTTATATCTTTTTCATTTCGAGCGCACACTGTGCCACGAAGTGCAACGCAATATTCGCTTTTCAGGGAGGCAACTGTTTTTCTCACCGTCTCATTCGCGCCGTCCCCCACAACAACTTGAGTGATTCCGTATCTATCGCGAAGCAACACAAACGCAAGTCCGCCAAGCTCCCGTGTCCTATGCACCCATCCATTCAAAACAACTTCTTTACCAACATCGCTCTTGCGCAAATCTCCGCAAGTACAAGTCCTCTTCGTGTTTTCCATAATGAAATAATTCTAACAAAAAGCAAATGATTTTACAAGAAATTTAGATTACATACGCATTATTAGTGTTGAAAAGAACGATTATTTCTATTACTATAGATTAACGGTCTTGAAGAAATTCAAGACTCGCCTATTTTTGGGCGCATTATTTTTTTACGGTGGACTTTTAATGAAAAACATGTACGCGATTCCTCTGCGCAATGAAGACGACGAGGAAAAGAAAAAGACTCCCGAAGTGCCTGATCCATTGACAGAAAAATTCTTGAAGACACGGCAAATTCTTCTTTCGGGAGAAATCAACAAAGATTTGGCTGAAAAAATTGTTCGTCAGCTTTTAATTCTTGAGGCAGACGACGAGAAAAAACCTATTTATATTTATATAGACTCGCCAGGCGGAGATGTTGACGCAGGCTTTGCGATTTTCGATATGATTCGATTTGTAAACGCACCTGTGCATCTGATTGGCATGGGGCTTATTGCCAGCGCAGGAGCGTTGATTTTGCTTGCCGCTCCAAAGGAACGGAGAATGGGGCTGCCAAACAGCCGCTATCTTATCCACCAGCCATCAAGCGGAATGAAGGGCGTTGCCACCGACATTCAAATCCATGCAAAAGAGATGGAAAAAACACGAGGCATCATAAACCAAGTGATTTCTGAGCAGACGGGGAAATCGCTGGAGCAAGTCTCAAAAGATACGGACCGTGACTATTGGCTTGACTCTTCCGAGGCGGTTGAATATGGACTTATCAGCAGGGTAATCAAAAACCGCGCTGACTTTAACAAATAGGAGCTGCAGGGGGAAATTCCTTTCCTCTGTATCTTGCTATGGTATTCTATCTGACAGACGAACTTATAGACAGGATTTCCGATGCTCTTGAAAATCAGGAGAAGCACTTTGTTGTTGACGCTGAAAAACATGAGCTTCTTGAGTCGTCTTTAGCCAGCATGGATGACAACAGATTTTATGTATTGCCCGAATGGAATTCTGCCAATGGTTTTGAACTGCGCCAAAAATTTGTAGCGAACCTGCATTCACCAATTGCGCAAAAAAAATTGCACGATTCTCTTCATTCAGGGCGAGGAGTGTTCAGAAGCTTTAAAAACGAATTGAAAAAATATCCACAGGTCGAAAAATTATGGCATCGCTTTCGACAAGAACAAATGCGTGCTTTTATCGTCTGTTGGTATAACGAGCTGCGAGAAATTTGGGGACTTGAAAAGCTAGAGGCGGAATCTGATTTGGAAGACACAGAGCATCTAGTTGAAGACGACTTCATTTTCGAGCACTATAACACTGATTTAGGTCAGGAAATTGCGCTTTCTTTTTCAAGCGCACAAGGCGATTTTGACAACGATTGGCCACAGGAGATTTGCGGAACAATAATTGAATTATGGCAAAAACAGTTTTTACAAAGCAACACAGAGCTTCAAACTGGATTTATCTGCCGTTCCCTTTCAAATGAATTTGCCGGTTGCATCACCGTAACGCCAGTATCAAGAAGAACAGAAAGCATCGTTTTTGTATCAAGCTTTTTTGTTCCAGAAAAATTTAGAGGGCTGGGAATCGGCGCAAAACTTTTGGAGTTGTGCCTTGAATCTTTAAAAGCCCTCAAAAAACAGTGGATTTTTATTGCAGGTATAAATGCCTCGAAGTCTATGGAGCGCCTTTTAATTCGCTTCGGATTCGAAAAAACAGGCTCCGGCTATTCAGCAAAAATCCAATAATGTATTTTTTTCGGACAGCCTAAAAATTGCTTTCGCAATTTTTGGTTAGACAATATTTTTCACTTTTTTCGGGTCCACGAAAAAAGTGCGAGGCGAACTTTTACCAACAACAATTGGCAAAAAAAAAAACTAGTGTTCGCCCTTACACAGGAGTTTTTATGTACAACCGTAATTATGAGATTAACATGAATTCAGTGGCGGCTTATCTTACTGATGCCGTGAACAAAGTGAAGACTCAGGAAAATCCTGATGTTTTGAACAAAATTAAAAAAGTTTTTAAAAAGACCGTTCCATTTTCAATGAGAATGTATGTGGCTGCGTACCTTGCAAAAGAAATTCAAGGAAATTTCAGAGGAGGCTATCGCTCATCAACTCGACCAAACTTTCGGGACAACAAAAAGTATTCATCGCCACGCCAAACACGAGAGGCAAAGCCATTCTCATCCGATGGTTCTGAAGAACGCAGTCCACGACCGCGCGTGCAGATTGATCCAGCCCTCGCAACGACAATTTTTGTGAACATCGGAAAAAATCGACGCATTTTCCCACGGGATTTAGTTGGTCTTTTAACAAATGTAGCAAAAATCGAGCGAGATAGAATTGGTGACATTCGTGTTCTTGCAAACTATTCATTCGTGCAGATATTCGCAGAAGATGCTGACAAAGCGATTGCCGCGCTCAATGACTATGACTATCGTGGAAGGAAGCTTGAAGTGAACTATGCACATCAAAGAACTGCAGATGGAAGCGAAAGTATTCCAGAGGACGAGCAACTCGCATCAAGAGCATCATCGGAATTTGCACAAACAGAAGAAGATGCGGCCGCATATGCCGCTGCGGAAAAAGCCGCGGTGTACAACGAGCCGTTCTCAGCGCCACACCTTTCTTCGGAAGACGAGGAATAAAGGAATAAAAGAAATTGCGGCGGATTTTAACAGGCCCCTTTCAAATAAACACATGGATTGTTCCTCTGTGCGAAAACAAAGTGTTTGTTGTTGACCCCGCCGCTTGCAAAACCACTGGCGATGAAAATGCAATACGCAATTATCTTAAACGCAACGATTTTGAGCCAGTGGGATTTTTTCTCACGCATGGGCATTTTGACCATATAACGGGGACCGCAGTGGTAAAAGAGGAATGGCACGATGCGCCTCTCGCATGCCACAAGGCGGATTGCAACATCGCAGGCAAAAACGCCTTCTCCTCGCAAGAGCCACTTTTGCGCTCCATGGGGCTTTTAGAAATTCTTCCTGCGCTGAAAAATCTTCCACCCCCAGACATTGCTTTGGACGGCGGAGAACGCTTGGATTCAATCTTTGGCGGCGCACATCTTTCAAACGAAGTAAACAAAAGTCTTTCTTCGTGGCGTGTCATTCACACTCCAGGACATTCAGAAGGCTCTTGCTGCCTTTATAATGAAAAAGAAAAAACGCTTGTTTCAGGAGACACTGTATTTTTTCATTCATGGGGAAGAACGGATTTGCCAGGCGGAGACGAAGGCAAAATCATACAAAGCCTCAAACACTTAAACGACTCTCTTCCTAAAGACACAAAAGTTTACCCTGGTCACGACACATTTGGATTCACACTGGCTGAAAATTTCTAATCAGAAAATTACTCTAACAAATTAAACGAGCGATGTATCCTCGTCTCGCCGTTTCTACCCTCTAGCAAGTTTTGCGTAATGCAGAGCAAGGGTGAGCATTGTATTTTTTTTTCTACAGATTTCTATCGGTTGTACTTCACCTCGCAGTTTTTGCTTTGCAAAAACTGTAGAACAGTTCAAAAGCAAAACGTGAGGGCGAGGTCTACAATACTCGCTTTGAACGAGCGATGTACCCTCGTCTCGCCGTTTCTACCCTCTAGCAAGTTTTGCGCAATGCATGGGCAAGGGTGAACATTGTATTTTTTTTCTACAGATTTCTATCAGTTGTACTTCACCTCGCAGTTTTTGCTTTGCAAAACTTGAGGGCGAGGTCTACAAAACTCGCTCTGAACAAGCAATGTATCCTCGTCTCGCTGTTTCTACCCACTAGCAAGTTTTGCGTAAAGCAAAACTTGAGGGCGAGGTCTACAAATCTCGCTTTGAACGAGCGATGTATCCTCGTCTCGCTGTTTCTACCCACTAGCAAGTTTTGCGTAAAGCAAAACTTGAGGGCGAGGTCTACAAATCTCGCTTTGAACGAGCAATGTATCCTCGCCCCTTACCAATACAGCAATTCAGGATTATATGGCTCAAAATCAGTCAATGCAGAAGAGACTCCTCTCAAAAAGACGGTGCAGTTCTCTCTTTCGGTTATATTCAAAAATGCAAATCCAGGCCGTGAATGGTTTCTCGGATACGAAAGACTTCCTGGATTTATAATGTACACTTCGTGCAGCTCCTCAAACGGAAAATGAGTGTGCCCAAAAATAGCGATATGTGCAGAATGCTCCAACGCCGCTTGTTCAATTCCAGAAGTAGCATAATACGCCCCGTATTCATGACCGTGAGTAACGAACACCGTTTTTCCTGCCACTTTGAGAACAACACTCTTTGGAGCTGTCACATAAAAAAACGATGTGGAATTGAACGAAAGTGGAGGGAAGCCCGCACCTGTATTATCAAACGAAGTGCAAGGCAATTCGTCATCTGCATCCACATCAAATTGAACGGAAAACATCGATGCATCATTATTTCCACGCACAAACGCAACAACAGGAGGAAGGCATTTTAAAAAAGCATCGTTTTTTGCACACGAATTTAAAAACGCAGCCAAATCGCTCACTCCATCTCCGGCAAAAACAAGCGCATCCGAGCTCTCGCCGTATTTTAAAATAACTCGACTCAAAGCAGAAAACATTCCGTGAGAATCAGAAACAACAAGAAGCTTTGCAGTCTTTTTTTTGGCGAAGGCATCCAAATCTTTTTTAGAGGAAATTATTCCACTTTCAACTTGTTTCAAACAGTTCATCGCTTTATTTTGAGCTATTCAATGACAAAATGATTTATTGCTGGCAAATTCGTCTCGGGGTCAAAGTAATGCTGTATTGCAAAGCCACTTGCTATCATCTTTACAAAATCAATGAGCTCTTTATTTTTCTCAAACGGTCCATCGCTCCACAACATATATCGCACGGCTTTTTCAAGCATTTCGGGCACTTCACTAACAAAAGACTGCTCTTCCTCAACGACAATCCCATCAATAGCCGCTTTCTGCGCCTTGTCCAAAACAAAATCCGCAGAATCCTCCATTCCAAGCACATCATCCTGCGAAAAAAATGAAAACACAGGGTACGGCAATGAACCGCCATTCTTGTCTTGCATTCTCGCAATCGCCGCATGCGTATTTTCTGGCGCGCCAATAAAAATTATGCCACAAATATTTTTTCCCTCAAGATGACCTTCAAGATTTGTAATAAATGTTTTTGTTCCTCTTTTAAAGTCATCGGGAAATGTATAGGAAAGTATACAACCGCCATCAGCACTATCACCGAATTTTTCAAAAAGAACGGACTTCATCTCCGTTGTAAACACATCATCGTTATATCCATAGCCAAATACTATGCACACGCATTTATCGGTTTGATGCCACATTTGCGTTGGAAGTGAAATGTCATCGCCATGTTTAGAATCAGAAACTGTGACTAAGCCAGCCTCTTGAACAACAGGCGTGCCTTTCCCAACACAAGAAAAAATTGAAGCACATAATAAAACTAAAAATTTAAGTATACGCATTTTTCCCACCTATGTTATACTCATATTTTAAACTGAAATCACGAAAAATGACAACTAGTATGAATTTCGACTTTCAAAAAAACAAAAAACATTCTTCCAGTCGCAGGGCTGACCGTTCGTTGTTATGCTAAGTTTTGTTGCTCGAAGGTCAGCTCGCAGTTTTTTGCGAAGCAAAAAACTGTACAACTGGTTGATAATTACTGACCACGGCTGACCACCAGTTAATACACCAGCGTTTGGCAGTAGCAGGTCAGCGCGCTGATTTCGGCAACAACGAACAAGTTCGTGTCGCTACGCTATCCAGTTTTTGCCACCGCAAAAACTGGAAGCGGAAGTCGAAAGGTTAAAGACTCTGCAACCAAACAATGTATCTTCCGCTGACCTATCGGCGGACGGCCGCAATCAGAGCGATTTTGCCTTTGCACTGGAGCCACAAGTTTCCCTTTCTTCGCAAGAAGAAAGGGAAAGGCGAACTTCGACGCAATTTACAGTGGTAGATAAATCTAGTGTTCGCCCTTGCTCCTTCGCGAATGTTTTTCTCGTATATAGTATAAAAGTCGACATCCATACTATCTTATCTACATTTCTCGCAGAGACACTCCCAAAAATTATTTTTGGGAGTGTCTCATTGTACACAATTTCATTAAAAAAGTCCATTTATAAGGCGATACGCAACAGAACCTGGCTTTGGCGATGGTGGAAGCGCATCGCGCGAAAACCATGATGCCTCCGCTATTTCAGACCTTTGCAGACAAAACTCGCCGCTATCATATTCCGCAGTAAACGCCAGCATCAATTGGTCAGGGAACGGCCACGATTGGCTCCCCTTGTATGTTATATTTTTTACTTTGACTCCTGTTTCCTCAAGAACCTCCCTAAAAACAGCGTTCTCTGCATTTTCACCAGCCTCTATAAACCCTGCGACGCACGCAAAAATATCTTGGTTTCTATAGGTATGCCTCACGAGAAGAATTTTCCCATCTCGCTCAACAAGCACAATGACGCATGGCTCTATGCGCGGAAAATACAAGCCTTTTCTATTCGGCGATGCATATGTTTGAAAGTCGCATTTTGTTTCATCGTTCAATTCCCCATGGAACTCCCCACATTTTGGACAGATTTTTGCATTTTCATATTTGTCAAAAACAAGAGGATGAGCACATTCAGGGCAAAAGCGCATTTTTCTCCCCCACACAGAAAGATTTTTCGCGCGTGAAAGGAGCATGCTTTTTGAAAAATCATTTTCAAAAAAAAACTGCCGTATTGGGGTTTCAAAAAGCCCATTGCATATCGCCGCCTCATTTGCCTTCTTCTCATCGCTCGCCATCAGCACACAAAAATCATTTTTTCCACTATTCTCTGTGTTTCCCCCCACATCTTCCGTGGAAGCATGGATTTCCCCAATAAAATAAAAATGAGGATTTTCACTATGTATTTTTCGAATTATTTCAAAAGACGGAAGAGAAGCATCTTCCATAAGAAACACGCTTTTTTCAAAAATAAAAAAACAGTTTTTAAAATAGTTAGACGGATTTTCAATAATCATAGACAACGCCCCTTTCCGATTAGAAAAGCCATGAAAGGGCGAACAAGTTCGCGCCGCTGCGCTAAACAGTTTTGCATTCGCAAAACTGTTTAGCGCAGCATACTGACCTTTCACGATACAAATAGTGGCAGAACAATCTAGTGGTCAGTCTAGCGCATAGTACTTGTTTTTATCGTGCATACTCAACGATGCGAGTTTCGCGTATCATTGTCAAACGAATTCTTCCAGGATATTTCAAATCGGTTTCAATTCGCTTTGCAATGTCGCTTGCAAGCTGTTTCACCTCATTGTCAGCGATTTTTTCGTTGTTCACAAGGATTCGAAGCTCACGCCCCGCTTGAATCGCATACGCCTTTTCAACGCCTTCGAATTTCTCCGCAATAGACTCAAGGTTTTCAAGCCTCTTTATGTAATTGTCGATGGTCTCGCGCCGCGCTCCTGGTCGGGAGGCAGAAATCGCATCGGCAATCTGCACAATGACCGCCTCAATCGTTGTAGGCTCCACATCATTGTGGTGGGCGGCAATCGCATTGATAACGCGTGGATCCTCTCCCATTTCTCGCGCCATCTCCGCGCCAACTTCAGCATGGTTCTGGTCGCTGTCGCTTTCCGCACCCTTTCCAATGTCATGAAGAACAGCAGCGCGTTTTGCAAGCTCCCTATCCGCGCCAATCTCCGCCGCCAAAATAGAAGCCGCGTTAGCAACTTCTTTTGAGTGATTCAAAACATTCTGTCCATAACTCGTTCTAAAGTAAAGTCTGCCAAGAGCGCGAACACCGTCTGTCGGCATGTTGTGAATCCCCAAGTCAAACAACGCCCTTTCGCCCTCTTCGTAAATTTTGTTTTGGATTTCACGAGTTACTTTTTGAACAATCTCTTCAATTCGGGCAGGATGAATTCGTCCATCAGAAATCAATCTTTCAAGCGACTGCCGCGCTATTTCCTTTCGCACAGGGTCAAAACAAGAGATGACAACAGCCTCTGGCGTATCATCAATGATAATATCAACGCCCGTAAGCGTTTCAAGCGTACGAATATTTCGTCCTTCGCGCCCGATAATCCGCCCTTTCATCTCATCACTTGGAAGTGAAACCGTCGCGACGGTAATATCGCCAGTTATTTCGGGAGCAAGGCGTTGTACAGTCTGAATAAGAATTTCACGCGCCTTCTTTTCTGCAGAAAGCTGCGCATCCTGCTCGATTTTATTGATTAAAGACTGCGCATCGTGCTTCGCGTCATTTTCAAGGCTCTTGATTATCAAATCCTTCGCCTCTTGCGCAGAAAGCCCCGAAACTCTTTCAAGCTCCTTTCGATACTGCTCTTCTTTTTCAGAAAGGACAGCCTCTCGTTTTTTCATTGCGGCGTTCATATCCGCAAATTCTTTTTCTTTTTTCTCACATTCAGCCGCTTTTTGATCAACAAGCTCTTCTTTCTTGCTCACTCTTGATTCATATCGCTGAACTTCAGCGCGGCGTTCTCTGTTCTCCCGCTCCTGCTGGTTTCGTTCCCGAATAAGCTCATCCTTTGCATTCAGCAAAATTTCTCTTTTCTGGGCTTCAGCTTCCCTGATAGCATCCTGTTTAACACGTTCTGCTTTCTGTTCTGATGCAGATAATTGAAATCTGGCCCACAGCCAGCGAATAATCCATCCAAGAACAATTCCCGCAATAGGGAGAACGATAACCCAAACAATATGTGGCATAGCAATTCTCCTTGCATTTTATTGTAGAATAGTTCTAGTTTAATATACAGTATAAGGAAAATATTGTCAAACAAGAATTCCTAAATATATTAAATATATAGAAAAAAAACATATTTAAAATTAAATCCGCACAGCACATCTGCCCCATTTGGGCGGTCCCCTAAAAAAACGCTGCGCATTTTTTTAGGTCGGCAGTTCCGCGCTTCGCTAACCGCTCATTCCATTCGCAAGCGGCAAAGCCACTCACGAATGGAACAAGGCGCTCCATTGCCTACCGCGTTGCAAAAACCAGTTCCTTTCCACAAAAAACCAGCATTTCCATCCCCACAAAGAGCAAATAAAAGGAGTGTGGCAGTAGATTTAATTTCGCTTTTTTCAACAATTTTTCTATATAATTTTTCGCGCTAAAGCCGTGGAAGATAAAATTTTAAATATTGAAAATACTTTCCTTTACCATTATAATACAATCGAAAACACGAGGAGGAATTATGACAATAACGGAAATGCTGGGACAAAGCGGACTTTTGACTTTGCTTGGTATGTGTGTTGTCTTTGCTTTCATCATTATAATGATTATCTGTATGAATCTTCTAAAAATTGTGGTTCATGCATTAAAGCTAGACAAGACGGAAGAAAAACCACAGGCTAAAAAGGTATCAAGTCCTCAACCGACTGCCACCACTCAAAATGCCACTCCTGACATCAGGGCGGTAGTTGCGGCAATAGCCATTGCAGTCCAGGAAAATAACGCAACCTAGAATTGCTTCATAAAGTTTTATCAATATTATTGAGGTTTGCGTTTTCAGTTTTGACAAATAAAACTGAAAGAAAACATTCACCAAGAAAACACAACCTAAAAAAGTTTTACACACTTTTGTTTAAATGCGGTTAATAACTAAAAACACGAGAAATATAGTAAGAGGTAAAAAATGTCTAAAGTTGGAATTTCAGAGCTTGCAATACGCGACGCGCACCAATCATTGCACGCAACGCGTATGACCACAAAGGATATGCTTGGAGCGTGTCCAATGCTTGATAAAATCGGCTATAAATTTATCGAGGGCTGGGGAGGAGCAACATATGATTCTTGCATCCGTTTTTTAAATGAAGACCCCTGGGACAGGCTTCGAAAGCTTCACGCCGCATTGCCGAACAACAAAATCATGATGCTTTTGCGCGGTCAGAACCTGCTGGGCTATCGTCATTACGCTGATGATGTGGTGGATAAATTCGTTGAGACAGCGGCGAAAAACGGCATTGATGTTTTCAGAATCTTTGACGCGTGCAACGACCCGCGCAATTTGGAGCGAGCGACAAAAGCCGCTAAAAAAACGGGCAAACATGTTCAAATGGCGATTTCCTATGCGGTGACTCCATTCCATACGGTAGAAAAATATGCGGAGCTTGCAAAAACATACGCTGAATTCGGCGCAGACTCCATTTGTATAAAAGATATGTCTGGTCTTTTGAAGCCCTACGATGCGTATGAACTTGTCAAAGCAATAAAAAAAGTTGTGGATTTGCCGATTGAAATACACTCGCATGCAACAACAGGTCTTTCCGTCGCAACAGAATTAAAAGCAGTGGAAGCAGGTGCCGACATCCTTGACACGGCGATTTCGTCAATGTCAATGGGAACAAGCCATTCACCAACGGAAACAATTGTTGAAATGCTCAAAGGATCTGAATATGACACTGGGCTTGACACAAAGGCATTACTTGAAATCGCGGCGTATTTCCGAGAAATCAGACAGCATTACGCTTCGCTTGAATCAAAGTTCCTTGGAGCGGACACACGCATTTTGCTTTCACAAGTGCCTGGAGGAATGCTTTCAAATCTTGAAAGTCAGTTGAAACAGCAGGGCGCTGGCGACAAAATGGATGCGGTTTTGGATGAGCTCCCTCGCGTGCATAAAGACGTGGGCTACGTTCCTCTTGTCACCCCAACTTCTCAAATCGTAGGCACTCAGGCGGTATTCAATGTTCTTTTTGGTCGCTATGAAAGAATGACAGGCGAATTCTGCGATTTGCTCACAGGACGATACGGAAAACTGCCGACTTCTCCAAACGCCGACCTTGTGAAAAAGGCGCTTGTTCAAAATAAGATGGAAAAAGAAATAACCTGTCGCCCCGCAGACTTGATTGAACCAGAGTGGAACAAAATGGTTGAGGAAGCAAAGAAAAACGGTGGAGACGGAAGCGACGAGGACACATTGACTTACGCGATGTTCCCGAAGGTGGCTGAAAAATTCTTCAAGGAGAGAGCGAAGGGACCTGTCGATGCGGAAACTGCGTTCGGTCTCAAAGAAACTCCAAAACCCGTTGCTGGAAACGCAAACGGCGCGTCAAAGGGCGGCTCATACACCGTAACTGTAAACGGCACAGCGTACAATGTCACTTCAAACGGAGCCGGCGCAATCACCGTAAACGGACAAGGCTTCACCGTTTCAGTCGGTGCACCGACCGCCTCAACTGCTCCAACTCCTTCAACCCCTGCCCAAACAGTTGTAGAAGGAGAAGATGTCACCGCTCCTGTTGCAGGAACGCTTTTAAAATTTGCAGTGGAAAACGGCGCAACAGTTTCAAAAGGTCAAACGGTCATCATCCTGGAGTCTATGAAAATGGAGCTTGAAGTGAAAGCACCGTGCGATGGAAAAATCACATTCTGTGTGGACGCTGGAAGTCAAATTGCAAACGGACAAAAACTCGGTTCTATTGGTGGAACAGCCCCTGCGCCAGTTCAGACCGCTCCTGCCCCCCAACCTGTTTCTGCCCCCGCACAAGCCGCTCAAGCCACACCGAGCCCTGTCGCAGGAGGAAAAGCGGTTAATGCACCCGTTGCGGGCACTCTTTTACGGTATGCAGTTGACGAGGGCGCAAGCGTAACAGCGGACACCACCGTCATAATCATTGAGTCTATGAAAATGGAGCTTGAAATAAAGGCTGGTGTAAACGGAAAAATCCATTTCCTCGCGCCAACAGGAGTTCAAGTTTCAAACGGACAGACAGTTGCCCAAGTAAACTAAGTATGAGGATGCTATGGAAAGTCTAGAGATAACTAAAAATATAAAAAAGATTTTTCTTTTATCGGCTGTGTTTTTAATTGCGGCAACGGTTGTTTCATTCACCACAACTGTTATGGCAGACGGAGGAGAAGAAGTCGCATCGTTCCGCACAATGAACACCGCCATTGTAAAAGGCTCTGAAAAAGTGCCCCGAATTTCTATAAAACAATTCTTCATGAATGTTGGAAAGAACACCGGCTTCTATAAAATGATTCACACGCCAACAGCGGAAGAAATTGCGCTTGAAAACGAGGAAAAAGAGGTCTCCCTTGCGGCGGAAGCAGTTGATCCCTTTGCTGGCACAATCGTTCCTGGCTGGCAAAAACTCATCATGCTTGCAATCGGTTTTTTGATTGTATATCTTGGCGCGGCAAAAGGGTTCGAGCCGCTTTTGCTCATTCCAATCGGCTTTGGAACAATTCTCGTGAATATTCCAGGGGCGGGAATGGGAGACGCGCCGCATGGTATGCTTCACATAATCTACAGCGCAGGCGTTGGAAATGAATTTTTCCCGATGTTGATTTTTATGGGAATTGGCGCAATGACGGACTTTGGACCGCTTATCGCAAACCCAAAAATGGCATTGCTCGGAGGAGCGGCTCAACTGGGCGTTTTCGCAACATTGTTCGGAGTTGCATTAATGAATTTTATTCCTGGAATCGACTACAATATGATGCAAGCGGCGGCAATCGCTATCATCGGCGGTGCAGACGGACCGACATCAATTTATGTTTCGGGAAAGCTCGCCCCTGAAATGATGGCGGTTATCGCAGTCGCGGCGTATTCCTATATGGCCCTCGTTCCGATGATTCAGCCCCCTATCATGAAAGCGCTCACCACAAAAAAAGAACGCCTTATCAGAATGAAGCAGCTGCGCGAAGTTTCAAAGGCGGAGCGAATCTTATTCCCTCTTATGCTTTTAGTAATTACGCTTTTACTTCTTCCTCCCGCTGCGCCACTTATTGGTATGCTCGCATTCGGGAACTTTGTGAAGGAAGTAGGCTGTGTTGAGCGACTTTCAAAAACGGTTCAAAACGAAATGATGAACATCGTTTCAATTTTGCTCTCACTCGGTGTGGGAAGTCAAATGACACCTGAAAAAATCCTCAACTGGAATTCAATGGGTATTATCATCCTGGGATTGATTGCCTTTGTAATCGCAAGTGCGGGTGGCGTTTTAATGGCAAAACTGATGAATGTATTCCTCAAGGAAAAAATAAACCCCCTTATCGGCTCGGCAGGCGTGAGCGCAGTTCCAATGGCTGCAAGAGTTTCAAACAAGGTCGGACAGAGTTACGACCCGATGAATTTTCTTTTAATGCATGCAATGGGACCAAATGTTGCAGGGGTAATCGGCACTGCAATTGCGGCAGGAGTATTTATCAGCACATATGGGCATTAAAATTTATAAAAAAAGACGAGGTATAGTATGTCAGTTGAAGCATTGAAAAAAAATCCTGCGTGGAAAGGACGAAGAGGTCCT
>X363_Desmarests_Spiny_Pocket_Mouse__coassemble_32_pt1 | contig 147801 bp, 147 predicted proteins | sample X363_Desmarests_Spiny_Pocket_Mouse__metabat2_high_PE_007 | metagenome-assembled genome bin X363_Desmarests_Spiny_Pocket_Mouse | reverse complement strand
GTTACACTCACAAAAACTTGCGAGATAGATAGCGATTTGCCAAGACAAGAGGCTTGAACCTTGCTTTTATGTTTTGTTCGTTACACTCACAAAAACTTGCGAGATAGATAGCGATTTGCCAAGACAAGAGGCTTTGACATCGCTTTTATGTTTTGTTTGCTGCGCTCATGAAATGTGCGAGATGGATTGCAGTTGAGGCAAAAAAAATGGCACGGTATGAAAACCGTGCCAATGCCCATCAGGCATCTCGGGGGCATGGGTGGGAGGGGAAAATGCCCCCGATATTTTAAATATCGTCAAAAAGCGAAAAAACTTTAGTTTTTTTTACAAACCCAGTCCTTCTATTCGCATTCTCTTTTCTTCGCTTGTGGTGCGTGTGTATATTCTTGTGGTTTCAAGGGAGCTGTGTCCAAGAATGTCCGCCAAATCGGGCAGGTCGTGGTATTTCTCAAAGTATTCTTTTGCAAAGAAGTGTCGAAAACTATGCGCATGAACAACCCCTTTTTTCATTCCCGCATTCATCGCAACTTTGTCCATATCGCGCCAAATCTTTGCCTTGTCTAAAAGTTTTGTAGGATTTTTTCCATGAAATATAATGCCATTCTGTATGTTGTTTTTTTTGCAGTATTCTTTTAGTTCCACACAAAAAGATGCTGGTATATACATTGTTCGTGCCTTATTTTTATTGAACACCGTGCAAATGCCGCTTTCAATCACTTCAACCGTTACGAATTTCGCCTCGTCAATCCTGATTCCTGTCAAAGCGAGCAGTCGCATCAAAAGATAGCAGCGTTCCATATGCAATGACTTTGCTGTTTTCAAAAGATTTTCATAGTCGGCGCGGCTAAAAATATTTTCAAGGTTCATTCGATTCTGCACACGGACAGTTTTTATTATGCTCGAATCTTTGCCGGTCCAACGCAAAAAGCAGTTCAAGCCTATTATCATTGTGTTCAAAGAGGCGGGTTTGTAGAGGGATGCACATGAAGCGCGATAGGCAATCAACACCTTTTTTGACACCGTTTTTATTTTTCGCTCTTCAAGATACGCCTTGAAAATTTTGACACTGTGGATATATTTTTCAATTGTTTTTTCTGACTTTTCCTCAGACACAAGAAATGTTTTGAATTCATCAACCGAGGAATCGGAGAAATCTCTTTTCATTTTGACAATGTAATACAACATTATATTGTTATTGTCAAGGGCTGACCGCAAGAAAATACACTAAATTTTGTTGTTCGAAGGACAGGACGCTGCGCTAGCATTTTTTTGCATTCGCAAAAACTGCACATTTGTTCTACAGCCGAAAAAAAATAAAAAAATCGTTTTTTAACACATTTTTAAACCAAACTGCTCCAAGTTAAGCGCTGTGATATGTCGGTTCTGTTGGGAAATGGACTTGCACAGGGGATAATTTCCCATTTTGCATACGCTTTATTTTGTCAACGAAAGATGTGCCTTTTCTATCTCCTGATAAAAAGTCAAGAAGAAAGTTTGAGCTTTCGATTGACTTTTTATATGCACATTTGTAACGAAGTGAAAATGTGCAGTTGATATGCAAGTTTCCGATGGAAACTTGACATGATAAAAATACCGCCTATTTCAGCGGCGTTTTTATCATGCCTCCTCGTTCGTTGCGTAAATTCCCCCGCGAATCAAGGCTCTTTTTGTCAATAGAGTGTTGTATAACATTGATAAAGAGTGCCTTTGAAAAACAAATAAACAAAGAGAGGTGAAAAAATGCTTGGAAAAAAGAGCAAAGAAAAGAATTACAAGACGGAAAGAAATGGGGCGAAAGGCGGCATCGATCTTTCGGATGTGATTAAGGGAATGCAGAACGCAGTGAGCGAGGCTCAAAAGACCCTTGAAATGCACAATCTCAACTCATTGCAACAATTTTTCTATGATGACGGGGAGCCGAAAACATTGGAATTACATCTGTCTGAAGACAACTATCTGGAAGTGCCAGTGCTTTCAATAGCAAGTCACAACAGCCTTGTAATTGACGCCCTTTCCATGGAGTTTGACGCAAAAATACAACAAGTCGAAATAAAGGAAACGGAGGATGCAATAGAGGCGATAACGCGAGAAGGCGATGACGAGGATATTGCTAGAAATAATAGTGACAGAGGGGAGTCCTCCAATCATTCCGCACGATTTTCAGTAGGTTTCTCCGGAGAGCCTGACTCCAACTCCGTGAAAGTGAAAATAGAATTCCGCGCAACGGATAGGGCAGAGGGGCTGTCGCGAATCCTTGATGAATACAACAAGCTGATAGTGCCGTTCAAGGCAATTGAGGGAGAGGATAACTCCACATGGAATAAACACGGCAGCAATATTGGAATACACAAGGATAAATGAGGCTCAAATAGCAATGCTGCTTCCTGCTGCAGAAGGAAGCGGTACATAAATAAAAACCAGGAGGAAAAAAATGGGACAAATTGCACAAATGATGGGCGGTCTTCCGATGAACGAACTCATCGGAGCACCACTCACATCGGTTGTTTCAGCACAGAACGATCTTGCTCGCGCGATGATAAGTTATGTGAACGAAGTGGGATATGCCGATGAAAAATCCGACAAGGCGAGAATGCTCAAATTTGACATGGACAAGCCGGTAATCACAGAGGATGCGGTTTCCATCACGAATGTGAGTTTTCAGGCTCCGATTCTCGGACTGCTTCCAGTGCCTTCGTTGCTCATAGACCATGTCACGATTGACTTTCAGATGGAAGTCACCGCGTCCGAGTCGAACAAATCGAAGACAGATGCGGAGGCAAGTGTGAACGCGCGAGTTGGGTTCGGGTGCTTCAAGGCATCTGTTTCGGGAAAGGTTTCCACAAGCAAGGAGAACACGAGAAGCACAAATCAAAGTGCAAAATATCAGGTTCATGTGGAAGCGAATCAACAGCCGACAACAGAGTGCATGAACAAACTGCTTGATATGTTCGCGCAATGCACAGAGCCGGTTGAAATCCGCACGTCAGAACAAAAAGAAGCGGCATAGACCGTAAAAATTAGGTAAAAATGAGGAGGACAAAATGGCAGAAAGCGAAGGAGAGATGAAAAATACCGTTACTGATATATCAATCGCAGATCTGATTGCCGCACCGCTCAAGGCAGCGTCCGATGCGCAGCTCAACCTTGCACAAAGCACGGTCGAGTTCATAAAGACAATTGGAGTGGAAAAGGGCGATAACGGACAGGAAAAAGTCCGAAGCCTGACTTTCACACTGACTGCCCCAAAGGAAGGCGGCGGAACAAACGAAATGAACATCGAGGCTCCGCTTCTCGCCATTGTCCCTCTGCCAAATCTTGCGGTTGAGGAAGTGAATGTGGATTTTCAGATGGAAATCACATCAATATCAAAAGCCAATAACGATGACAGGGAAAGTGGAGTGAGTGTTTGTGGCACGGTTACATCCAGCGCGGATCAAACAAGGGAGACGAATCAAAGTGCAAAGTACCACATACAGGTGAAGGCACGCCGCACGGAAAGTCCAGAAGGTCTTTCCCGCATTCTCGACATAATGGCGGCGGCTGTCAACGGGCAGTCGTCTGGGAATCAATAGAAAATGCAAGAAGATTCTCATTGCCGATACAATCGGTGATGGGGGGCTTTTCCTATGAATCTTTTGATATGTAAATTAGGGAGGTAATTATATGGAGTCACCAACAAATGAAAGCAGACAGAAAATGATGAAAACGCTCGGCGAATACGGATGCTACTTCCTTTCGCTTGTAAAACTCGCTGAAAATTTGAAGGGGAAACGCATTGATGCAATCGAAGCCTATATTTCTGCATGGGAAAAGAAATGGGCCGATGATGATGCCACAATGCTCAATCCCGCCGCAACTCTTTCGGAAATGAGCGGAATTGCATTTGATGTCAAGAAGGTGGAAAGCGACTACAAGGCGCATCCCGACGAGGGCGAAGTGCTTGTGTTCGAGAACGGCAAGTACACACATTTTGTGCTTGGAGACGGGAATGGTAAGGTAGCCTATGACCCGCTCGGAAACTCAAACACCGTCGCGAACGGCAAAATCATCGGAAAAAGGATATTCTTCCGCGTATAAAAAGCGGAATGGATTGGAAACAGTACGAAAAATACCTCAAGATTATCGACGGGGTATTTTATAAGGAGAAAAATATGAAGACCGTAATTTTAGTGGCACATGGATGCAGTCGAGCAAATGCTCTTTCTGTCGACAACATAAAAACTATAACAAAAGCAGGGTGTGAGCTCTCGTACGAGGAGGCAAAGAATTACATCAATAACACAGGCTCTTTTGTAGAATATAGTTCATCTAATTTTGATACGTTCTCTCCTATAGACACCAAGGCGTGCAAAGAAATTTTGGGAAGAATTCCAGACAGGACAGCGACTTTTCCCAACGATAGGCGCGGAAAATTCATTCCTACAGGTGTAAAACAGAAAATAACAAACTTTGATGTTGTTATTTTGCGTGAGAAAATGTGTTTTGCGGAGCTTGCCACAGCACTAGGTAAAGATTATAAAATCATCGTTGCTGCCTGCAGAACCTATGACTATTCGCCTCTATAAAAACTAAGAACGATGACAAGGAGCGGAACCCCCTGTTTCTCTCCTTGTCGTCAACATCTTTTTATTTTGAGTGCTTTTACAATGAATAAAACAATGAAAAAATGCATTCTATTTCTTCCATTTTTATGTACAGCTCTCCCAAGCCTATTCGCACGCGACTATAAAAGCGGAATCTTCATCACCGACCTATACAACTTCGACCATGTTCAAAAATCCTTTTCAGCGGACTTTTGGACATGGGCAGTGTATGACGGCGAGGAAACGAATTTCGAAGGAACAATAAATCCCGTGGGAGACTTGGGGTTCACTTCTGAAATATACACGGTTGATAGGATTCGCGATGAGAACGGCGGAGAACACTACTGGATGCAACAGAAAATCCTTTCGGAATTCCATTGCGACTGGGACTTGAAGAAATTCCCGTTTGATGTGAATGTGCTTGCCGTTGCGATAGAAGATTACAGGTCGCGAGATGAAATACGCTTTATTCCAGACACCGCCGACTCAGGTATTTCAGACACGATATTCATCGATGGGTGCGAAATTTCAGACTTCAAGATTTCAGAGATTCCCATCCGCTATAATTCAGATTTTGGAAGCCCCGCTCCAAGCGCAAGCGTCTATTCCCAACTGTGCGCCGAAATCACTGTCCGCAGAACAAATCCATGGATCACCTTTTTCAAATTGACCGCCTGTGTGTACATTTCGCTCTTGATTTCAGTCCTCTCGTTCTTTATGAAGCCGAACACAGACTCTCGCATATCGCTCCCCAGCGCGGCCCTGTTTGCCGTTGTGAGCAATAAATATGTGGTGGAGGCAACGGTTCCATCGACATCCGCGCTCACGCTGCTCGATTCAATCCACACGCTTTCGATGGTGGCAATTCTCGCGATATTTCTTGTGATAATAAAGACAGACGGCATGAGGGCGACAGAGGAAAAAACGCTTTTGGAAAAAAGCATTAAAATCGACAGACTTGCGGCAATCTTGATTTCAGTGCTTTATGTGACTTTCAATATTGTTATGATGTGAGGCTCTCTCAAAAATAAATGTCTTTTGGGAAAACCTCATGAGATGGGGTGTTTTCTTGGGCTTGCACATTGGGCGTTCCGTCAAAGTAAATTTACTCTCTGTGGTGTTTTTGCAATTTCTTTCTTATCCTAAAAAAATCCCAAAAATTCTAAAAAAATCCTTTTGTATAGTGTTTACAAAAAAAAAAAACAGTATATGGTTATTACGAAAATATAGTATGCGAATTCTCGTTGTGCGAAATCTAAAGTTTATTTTGCAAATGAGACAGCCCCTTGCCAGGAGGTGAAAATGTTTTGGGAGAATGTTGAGAATATAAGACGCGTGAAAGGTTTTACCTATCGACAAATTGCAAGAACATTGAATATGTCGGAAACGACAATCTCCAGTATGAGAAAATACAGAACCGAACCTCGATTGAGCGATGCGCTAAAAATCGCTGATATGATTGGCATTGATGTGCGGCAGTTGGCGGTCTAGGGGATGGTTTGAGGCTGAAATGAACTACTATTGCATTTTCACCCAGACAGGCAAGGAATCTCAATTCAAGGTGGAGGCGAAAAAACTTCTTGCCGGGGATGGCGCAGAAGCGGGTTTGAGGGGGGAATTTTTGATTTTCAGGCAGGTGAAGAAAATCGTGAAGTTGAACAAGGTGTATGACGACATCCTCTTCCCCGGCTATGTCTTTTTCAAGACAGACGAATCTGATGTGAAGAAATTCCGCGCGCTCACGAAAATCAGCGGCTTTATAAAATTCCTCCCCGAAACCTCCGCTATGGAGACGCTCGCTGGCAAAGACTTGGAGATTGTGACTCTGCTAGAGCGCGGCGGAGAAGTGCAGGGCTTTGTGCGCGCGAAGTTCGACAAGAACGACAGGATTGTCATTGTGTCAGGACCGTTTTCGGGAATGAAAGGAAAAGTGACTTCCGTGAACCGTCGAAACCAAAAGTTGAATTACAGCATAGAAACGGAAAGCGGCGTGCGCGTGCTGAACCTGTCGTATTTTGACATGGAGAAACAGGATTGGACTCAAGAGGAGTCCGAGTATATGGATGCGATGGGGGAGGAGAGGTGACGACCACGCTATTTGTGTAAGTGGCGCATGAACGAGGCGGCTTCTTTGGGAAAGGCGTGCAGGAAGTCGCGCATTGGCGTACCTTTTAGCAAGTCGGCTTTGCGCTACAAATGTGGATGCGTGTATAGAAGAGGGCGTGGTGCTTGCTCCTGTATTTTCCAAGTGTGCGACTGGTGGCGACACATGCTTGCGTTGCACACTTGGTGGTGGGGCAAAAAAGGTGCAGAGAAGAGGCGACCTTTTTAGTGTGGGAGAAATGGCAAGTCGCATGGATGCGGCGGCTTTGTGTGGAGATTTTGCTGGCAAGTGGTAAAATAGCGTGGCTTTTTTCAGAGGATGTGCGCTGGCAAACTGCTGATAAACTTTCGCTCGTGGCGTGAGCATTGTATAGCGTGGTTGCCATCATTCCGTGCATTCTGCTTGTAACTTCGCGCTATGCGTTCAAGGCATACAGCATAGGCGATATGGAGCGTTAGACTGCGTGTGCAGGGTGTCAGCGCTATAAACTGTGTATTTCACTCGTGTTGTGAATGCACTCAAACATTAACCGATGTCTGAACAGGAGCTTGGCTCAAGCGCTATTTGACGCGGTGTCCGTTCTCTTTTTTTTGGTACGGCAACCTCTTTTTCTTACGGAGGGGAGGGGGCTGGGGGCGGAGCTTTTTAAATTTATTTTCACAACAGTTATTTTTAATTTCCTAAATCATTTTTTTTATACAAAGCATTATTGAAATCATGGCAGAAAAACAGTCGCTTAGACGCAGCGTGTTCACGAATCTTATCTGGCGTTTCCTTGAGAGATGTGGAGCACAAATTGTATCATTCATTGTCTCGATAGTACTTGCGCGGATACTCCTTCCAGAGCAGTATGGCACAATCTCCCTTGTCATGGTTTTTATAGTGATTCTGAATGTCTTTATTGACAGCGGAATGGGAATCGCCCTCATACAAAAGAAAGATGCCGATGACTTGGACTTTTCGTCGCTCTTCTACTTCAACCTTGCGATGTGTACGGTTCTGTACTGCGTCATGTTTTTTCTTGCTCCAGTTATTGCACGATTTTACAAGATTGAACAGTTGACATCTGTTATAAGGGTATTAAGCCTTGTTCTTGTAATAAGTGGCGTAAAGAACATTCAAATGGCATACATTTCAAGGCAGCTACTCTTCAAGAAGTTCTTTTTCGCAACGCTGGGAGGCACTGTCGGAGCGGCGGTTCTCGGAATCTATATGGCATATCGGGGATGTGGCGTTTGGTCGCTTGTGGCACAGCACCTTTTCAATTCTTTTGTGGACACGGTGATACTGTGGTTTTCAACAAACTGGCGACCACGATTGATGTTTTCGATTGCAAGGATAAAAGAGTTGTTCTCCTTTGGGTGGAAGCTTCTTGTCTCCGCTCTTTTGGACACTGGATATAGAAATATGAGTCAGCTGGTGATTGGAAGAATGTACTCTCCGCAAGACCTTGCGTTGTATAACAGAGGAGAGCAGTTTCCGCAGGTCATCGTACAGAACATAAACAACTCGATAGACTCCGTGCTTCTTCCTGTCCTTTCAAAGAAACAGGGAGATAGGGATTCTGTCAAGGCTATGGTTCGGCGTTCAATATCCATGAGCGTGTTCCTTATGGCTCCATTGATGTTGGGGCTTGCAGCAGTTGCAGATACCGTTGTGAGTCTCTTGCTTACGGAAAAGTGGATGGGCTGCGTGTTCTTTTTGCGGATATTTTGTATAACTTACATGTTCTATCCCATTCACACCGCGAATTTGAATGCCATAAATGCGCTCGGAAGAAGCGACATTTTTCTGAAACTAGAAATAGCGAAAAAAGTTGTGGGCATATCCGTTTTGCTGGCCTCAATGTGGTTTGGTGTGCGTGTGATGGCATGTACCGCCCTTGCCACGAATATTATTGGCATGATTATAAATTCATATCCTAACAAGAAGCTGCTGGGGTACAGTTTTATTGAGCAGATGAGTGATGTTTTTCCAAGCGTGATTTCCGCGTCTGTTATGGGACTTACGGTTTTCTTTTTGGGGTGCATTAATGTTCCTCAATTTCCGCTCCTTTTGCTGCAAATTATTTTTGGGGCGGGAATGTACATATTTATTTCCGCAGTCGTACGAAACGAGTCTTTCGTCTATTTAATGGGCATTGCGCGTGGCAGAATTAAGAGAAAAACACATGGAGAAAGAAAATGATAGATAAAAAAAAATCCTTGAAAAAGTCCCGAAGTTCAAATTTTGAGCTTTTGAGAATAATTATGATGATTGTAATTGTGGCGCATCACTATGTGGTCAACTCCCCGATAATAGAGGTCATTGGAGAAGAAATAAAAGTAGGGGGGGGGGGGTAAATTCTCTTTTCGCCCTGCTGTTCGGTTGGGGCGGAAAGATGGCGATAAATGTATTCATACTGATTTCTGGTTACTTCATGTGTCGGCAGGCATTTAAATGGAAAAAGGTTGCCTTTCTTGTTTGCCAAGTCGAGTTTTACCGCATCGCAATATATTTGATTTTCATTCTAACGGGCTATGAAATTTTTTCGCCAAAGGAATTTTACAAGGCGGTGATGGATGTTCCGCTGGGGCTTTTCAATGGTTTTACAGGTTCGTTTATTGCGCTTTATTGTTTGATTCCATTTATGAACTCCTTGATTTATGCCCTCAAAAAGAATGAATTTCAAAAACTGTTGCTTACAATGTTTGTAATTTTATGCGCCATTCCGACGGTTTGTTTAAATTGGCGATTTGAGTATTTGGTTTGGTACTTCTTTATATATTTGGTTGGCGGATATATAAGGATTTATTCGATTGGCTTTCTTGAGGGGTGCGGAAAACGCGCCGCGATTCTTGCATGGGCGTCTCTGATTCTTTCTTGGGCGAGCATTGTTGCCGTTTACCTTTTGGAGGTGATGCTTAAACGCTCGCTTCCACATTATTGGTTTGTGGCAGATTCAAACAAGATGCTTGCATTTTTGCCAGCGGTGTTAATTTTCTATGCGTTCAAAAACTGGGATATGAGAAGCAACAAATTTATAAATATCATTGGAGCGTCAACTTTTGGAGTTCTTTTGATTCATGCCTCAAGCGACACTATGAGGAAATGGCTTTGGCAGGATTTTTGTCAAAATGAACAATGGTTTTCATCCAGATGGTTCATTGGCCATGCAGTTTTGTGTGTGACCGCTGTTTTTTCAGTTTGCGTAATAGTTGATGTATTGAGAAAACAAATTTGCATTCTTGGAACTAGAGTGATTTATTGGAGAAAAAAATGAGTGAAAAACAAATAACCGTAACATCTCCCCTTCTTCCTGACCTGAAGGAGTTTGAAGGACTTCTTCAGGATATTTGGAAGAGAAAGTGGCTTACAAACAATGGACATTATCATCAGGAGCTTGAGGCGGCTCTCGCCGCTTACCTGAATGTTCCGTACATTTCGCTTTTTACGAACGGAACGCTTCCTCTTATTACGGCTTTGCAGGCGCTGCGTGTAACTGGCGAGGTCATCACGACTCCGTACAGCTTTGTAGCCACCACGCACTCCCTTTGGTGGAATGGAATCAAGCCTGTGTTTGTGGATGTAGAGCCCGACACTGGAAATATAGATCCAGAGAAAATCGAGGCTGCCATAACCCCTCGAACAACCGCAATAATGCCAGTTCATGTGTATGGAAATCCGTGCGATGTGGAGGCGATAAAGAAAGTTGCCGACACTTATGGGCTGAAAGTTATATATGACGCTGCGCACGCTTTCGGTGTGGAGTTGAACGGAAAGTCGGTTTTGGAGTGGGGCGACATGGCAACCCTGAGCTTCCATGCGACGAAGGTGTACAACACTGTTGAAGGCGGCGCGTTGGTGTGTCGCTCGGCGGAGCAGAAGACGCACATTGACCATTTGAAGAACTTCGGCTTTGCAGGGGAGACGACTGTGGTTGCGCCTGGCATAAACTCCAAGATGGACGAGATTCGCTCGTCGTTCGGGCTGTTGAATTTGCGACAGGCGGACTCTGCCATCGAACAGAGAAGGCATATCGTGAGTCTTTATCGAGAGGGCTTGAAGGATGTTCAGGGAGTCAGATTCTTGGGGGACATTCCAAATGTTCGCCACAACTACGCGTATTTTCCAATTTTCATTTCTGAAACGGAATATGAAATGAGTCGGGATGCATTGTACGAGCTTTTGAAGTCCCACAACATACTTGGGCGAAGGTATTTCTATCCGCTCATTTCGACCTTCTCAACATATCGAGGGCTTGAGAGCGCAGACCCCGCGAATTTACCCGTGGCAACAAGACTTGCCGATGAGGTGATTTGCCTTCCGATTTATGCGGGACTTGCAGATGAGGATGTGGCGAGGGTGATTGACTGCGTGAGGGGGAGAAGGTGAAAAAGAAAGTGACATGTGATTTGTTGTTAAAAACTATGGATTTTAAAACTACTGGTGATATATCTTCAAGGAATAATTATGTAATAAATGATGAAGAGCAGAAAAATGTAGATAAAATCAATATAACTCAGATTTTCCAATTTGAGATTTCTTCAAAAAAAATGCAGTTGTATTTTCAAAAACAAGCTGAAATTGCAACTTTGGCACTCATGGAAAAAGAAGATAATGTTGCTCATGGCAGAGGATATTTTATTGCAGATTGGATGAACCATGCTGAAGAAAATATTCAAGAAAAGTCATCTTCCGATAAAAAGACAGATTTTTTAGGTGTTCGAGATTCTTTGTCTGGTACATGTACTAGAACTGTGAATAGCGGTGATATATATAAATTAATGGCAAGGTCAGAAAGATATTCTTTGGAAACAGAAATGTTTTATAATGCTATTAAATCTAATTCAGAGAAATCAATGTTTTTTAATCTTTTTATAATTATCGAATCATGCGAACATTCTAAAAAATATGCAGAAATGTTTCCAAGCGATCTTTTTACACCAGATGAAATAGACAAATTGGCAGAATTTATTGATTCTGCAGGATATGATGAAAGGAAAAAAAGTCGCATTTATAATGTCATAAAAAATGCCACTATAAAATCTAGACAGGAAAAACTTTTTGAGTATCTACAATTTTTAGGACTAAAATGTTTGGAGCAGTGTAACATTACAGTGGATTCTATAAAGAAAATAATCTCTCAACGAAATAACCTTTTCCATTCGGGTAACAATAAATTTGATGAAAATTTACTTTATTATTCACTTTTTCCGATTGCAAGAGAAATCGTAGTAAAACAATACGATTGATTAGGATATATGGAATTAGATGGGAAAATTATCAACATGGTGACAATGGCCCCTTAATAGTTTTGCGGTGCAATATGGAACAATCTTTTATTTTATATAACTGTATAAATCAAAGACTTGAAATAAATGAGATGAAAACAATGAAAAAATCTATTTACATACTAGGCGTTGGACACAACACACCTGTAATGGCAGAACTTGCCGAAAGTTGCGGATACGAAGTGGTGGGATTTTACCATTACAATGGAGAGCGCACTGGGCAGTTTGACCACGGATATAGGATTTTAGGTTCGTTCGATGACCTATTTGCAAAAGGAGATTTGTCTGGAATGAGCTTTGCATTGAGTCAAGGGAACAATAGAATTCGTGCGGAAGTCTTTTCAAGAGTAAAATCTCTTGGCGGAAATGTTCCAGCCCTTATTCATCTGACTGCAACAGTCAGCCGATTTTCACAGGTGTCCGAAGGGACGGCTGTGAAAATCGGTGCTGTGATTACTACCGATTGTCAAATTGGGGAAAATACTGTAATTTCAGACGGCGCAATAATCGAGCATAACACGAAAATCGGAAAAAACTGCTATATAGCATTCGGCGCAAAAATTGGCGCATATACAGAAATACAAGACAATGTTTTTATTGGAATCGGAGCGGTTCTTATAAGCGGAAAAGTTGGAACTGTCGGGCAAGGTGCCGTGATTGGAGCAGGTGCGGTCGTTACAAAGGTTGTTGAAGCGGGTGTTACTGTTGCTGGAGTACCTGCAAAACCAATTAACAAGATAGGGGGGGGGGTAGATATTTAACTAAATTTATTATGTCTCTTTCTTGCCTGCACAATGCAAGGAGGGCGGCATAATGAAACTTGGAATAATGCAGCCATATTTTTTACCATATATTGGTTATTGGCAGTTGATAAAAGCAGTGGACAAATATGTTGTGTACGATGATGTGAATTTTATAAAGGGTGGTTGGATAAACAGAAATAATTTCTTGGTACAGGGAAATGCGAAGCTTTTTACGATTAGTTTAGATGGTGCAAGCTCTAATAAATTGATAAATGAGACTGGAATTAAGGATGACTTCAAAAATTTTATGAAAATGCTCCAGATAAACTATGCTAAAGCACCTTGTTTCAAAGAAATTATGAAACTTATAGAAAAAATTGTTTGTTTTGAAAAATCAGATTTGGGGAGATTCCTTTTTAATCAAATCAAAGTTATCTGTGATTATTTAGGAATAGAAACAGATTTGATATTGTCATCGATGCTTTGCAAAGACAATACTTTGAAGGGAAAGGACAAGGTTATTGAGATTTGCAAGTTGCTTGGTGCAAGCGAGTATTACAACGCAATCGGCGGACAGGAGTTGTACGATAAAAGCGAGTTTGAGAGAAATGGAATAAAACTGTCTTTTTTGAAGACTAATATGACACCGTACAAGCAGTTAAAAAATGATTTTGTCGGCGGTCTTTCATTATTGGATGTTCTGATGTTCAATCCAGTGGAGGATGTGAATAGGATGTTGGATGATTTTGAGTTGGTGTAAGGAGAAGTTTATATGAAAAAAATTTTAGTTCTTGGTGCGACTGGGCATCTTGGGTCAAATACCGCAGTTTATTTAAAGTCTATTGGATACGATGTTGTCGCAGTTGGGCATAGAAAATCTGACAATGGCTTTTTTTCTACGAAGGACATTGCGTATATAGGCAATTTTTCTATAGAAAAAGAGAATTGTTTTTCACTTCTTCCTAAAGATATTGATGCGGTCGTTCACCTTGCTGGAACTATGCCTGCGCATGCAAATGCAAACCCCATGCCATATATTCAAAGTATTGTTGTGGGAATGGTCAATGTGTGCGAATGGATGAAGAATATTGGTTGTAAAAAAATCGTCTTTAATACGACACCTTCTGATGTGTGTGCATTTTTTGGAGAGGCGAAGCCTGTCGATGACGAGGCTCCACGCTCGTTTCCAAAAGACGGAGGTGATCATGCAGTATATGCAATCGCGAAAAACGCCGCTGTTGATATTTTGGAGCATTATCATATTGCCTGCGATTTTGCATATACAGTGTTTCGCCATTTGACAGTTTATGGGTATCAAGAAAATCCCTATTACAATTTGGACGGCGTAAAAAAAATGCTTCCTTGGCGACAAATAATGAAAAATTGTATTGATGGCAAAACCGTTGAAATTTGGGGAGACCCGAACAGAAAAAAAGAGCTTTTATATATAAAAGATTTTACAAAAGCGATAGAGTGTGCTTTGCAAAAGAGCGAAAATGGTATTTTTAATCTTGGTGGAGATCGCCCTTATACTTTGGAAGAACAAATTCAAGGATTGATTGATGTTTTTGGAAGTAAAGAGAATCATCCAAAGAAAATATACTGTCCAGAAAAACCGAATACACCACAAAACCTTTTGAAGTCAGAGAAGTCAAAAGAAATTTTAGGTTGGACTCCACAATATAATTGGTGGCAGGCTTGCGAAGATATGAAACAGGAAATGGAAACGCATCCATTTGGATTGCTGGGATAGGAATTTTGAATTAAGGAGATAGGATATTATGCGTTTTAGAGAAATTTTGTACGAACTTGAACAGTGTAAGCCAGAATTAAAAGTTCAAAGTAGTATATAGACAAAGGACTTGAAATTTATCAGGCACTCAATGTTCCAAAAGAGGAGCGTTTTCAATTGCCAGATTATCAAGAACTTTTGACCTTGAAGCAACAAAAACTACTAACAGATAAAACGGATGATAAAATTGAAAAATAACGAAATAGAGAGATTAAAAAACGAAAGTATAATTTCTAAAATATCCGTGAAATTAGATTGCTTTTCAAAAGATTGTTTAGTAAACAATAAATGAAATTCAAGGGAAATAAAATGAATATAAAAAATGATTTTATCTATTATCCTGTGGTAATTCCGACGCTATGTCGTTTTGAGCATTTTAGGGATTGTATTGAATCTCTAAAATCATGCAATGATGCTGATAAAACAGAGGTAATACTAGGTCTTGATTATCCCCCTTCTGAAAAACATGTAGAAGGATACAATAAGATAAAAGAATATTTATCAACGATAACCGGTTTCAAAAATATTATGCTATTTGAACATAAAGAGAATCTTGGTGCTACAAAAAATTCTGATTTCATTATGAATGAAGCCCTGAAGAGATATGATGCATTTATATATTCAGAAGATGACAATGTTTTTGCTCCAACATTTTTAGAATTTATGAATTGGGGGCTTAATACATATAAAAATGATATGAGTATTTACTCTGTATGTGGGTATTCATATCCCATAAATTGGGAAGAAAACGATAAAGTTATAATAAAACAAAATAGGTATTTTTCTGCATGGGGTGTTGGAATGTGGAAAAACAGATTTGCAGAGGAATCATCAATATATTGTAGTGAATATTTCAGAAAATTTTTAAATGAAAACGATTTTCTGAAAAAACTTGATACATCACCTAGAAATCTCATTTCATTCTCAGATATGTTGTTATGTGATAGTTTAAGACCTTATGATATAACACGCTCTGTATATATGTTTGTTTCAGAAAAATATCAGTTGATGCCAAGTTTGTCATTAGCACGAAATACTGGTTGGGACAATTCAGGCGAGCATTGCTGTCATATTGAAATAGGTAATATTTTTAATAAGCAAAGGATTTCTGAAAAAACAGATTTTCCTACTAATAACCTTGTTGTAAAAGAACCAAGTGAGAAAGTTTATAGTATTTTGGAAGATTTTCAAATGTCTATTTGTGAGAATTCAAAAAAATTTTTGGTAAAAGCAAAATTGAAACTTTTCTGTGTTGTGTTTTTTGGAGTGGAATTTATGAAAAAAATAAAAGCTCTTGTAAAAAGAGGATAAGAGATGGGTAATTTTTTATCAAAATTGAAATATGTAAACTTTAAGACAATTTTTTATAATTTTAAGTTACTTCCTTTTGAATATGCAATTCACTTTCCTATATTTGTTAGTAAAAACAGCATTATCGTAACAAGAAACAAGAGAAATAGGGGGGGGGGGTAGTAATATCTTCTAAACCAAAAATGGGAATGATTAAAATAGGTTATTTTAATACAGGAATCGTAGATGCCCCTAAAGAACGGACGAAAATACGGCTAGAAAAAGGAGCAGTATTGATATTTAAGGGAAATTGTTCATTGGGAGCAGGATGCCGAATAAATGTATCGAGTAATGGATTGGTTGTATTTGGTGATAATTTTAGTGCAACTTCACGTTCTACATTTTACTGCAATAAAAAAATTGAATTCGGTGATGACTGCCTTGTTTCATGGGATTGCCTTTTTATGGATACAGATTCGCATAAGATTTTTCAGGATGGCAAGTATATAAATCATGATGCTGAAATATGTATTGGAAATCATGTTTGGATAGGTTGTAGGAGCACGATTTTGAAGGGAGTTTCGATTGCTAATGATTCTGTCATTGGTGCAGGGGCGGTTGTTACTAAAGATTGCATATCTGAAAAGTGTGTATATGCTGGCAATCCTGCTGTGATTGTAAAATCTAATGTGGCTTGGAGTAAGGAATGATTATGATAGAGAAATTAAATAAATCATGTATTATCTGCGGATTATGCAGAGATTGTGAATCCGCTTTAAAACGAAATATAAAAAGAGTGGAAAAGCTTAGAACTTTTTTTTCCGATTCCACTGTTATAATTATTGAAAATGACAGTAAAGACAATACAAAAGAAATATTGAAAGAATGGAAAGACAATACTTTTAATTTTATTTTAAATTCATTTGATACATCTGCTCAAAAAAATAAAAGAACATCTGAGCAATCTTTGTTTCCTGCCACAAGTAAAAACAGAATTCAAAGAATGACAGATTGTAGAAATTTATATCTTGAAATTATCAAGAAAAATAAATTGAAATCTGATTTCATAATAATAATTGATATGGATTTGGATAGATTTTATGAAACTGAAATAATATCTGCCATTACTCAAGCCCCTTCAGATTGGGTTGCGCTATTCGCAAATGGAGCAAAATATTCTTGTTTATTTAATTTGCCTATATTCAAAAAGTATTATGATACATATGCCTATGTTCCATCTGACTGGGATGGATATGAAACTACATATAAAGAACAATGGCTGAATGGCGATCTAATACAAGGACTTTTAAAGTCTAGTGAATACATTCCGTGCAAATCTGCTTTTGGTGGAATAGGAATATATAAGTATGATGCAATAGTGGCATCTAAATATATTGCATTTGAGAATAAAAAAAGTCCATATATTGAAGTTTGTTGTGAGCATATATCTGTGAATTTACATTGCCTCACATTCGGGCAGAACTATATATGTCGCAATATGAAGACAATGTATCAAAAAATGCCATTTAATATTTCTATGGTTCTTTCTAATAAAAGATTTGTATGGTTATGGGAAAAGATAAAGAATGTAGATTTTGAATCTGCGCCTCTACCCCCCCCCTCACTCCCACCACACACACCATAATATGGCATTATATACAACTAGAAACTAGGAAAAGCACTGAAAACAAAAGAAATGTCTGTGCAGTTTCCTGTACGGAGGCTGCGGCATGAAAGACGTTTCAGTTGTTATAGTAAGTTACAACACTTATGAGCTCACACGCAATTGTCTGTGCTCTGTATATGAGCAGACAAAAGACATTGACTTTGAAGTCATAGTGAGCGACAACGGTTCGTCAGATGGAAGTACTGATATGATAAAGGAGAAATTTCCATCTGTGATTTTAATCGAGAATGGCGTAAATCTTGGTTTTGGAGCGGCAAACAACCGTGCTTTGAAAATCGCTAGAGGAAAGTATGTGTTCTATTTGAACAGTGACACCGTGCTTTTGAACAATGCGGTGAAGATTTTCTTTGACCATTGGGAAGAGAACGGCGCGCGAGAAAAATTGGGGGCATTGGGTTGCTGGCTTCAAGATGAGAACGGAAACATTGTTCATTCCGGCGGTAGTTTTCCAACATACAAGAAAATTATAAAAGAACAAGTGTTTAAGAATGTCTTGCATTTATATAAGAGTTTTTTGAAATTCAATCATTTGGAGAAATTTTATTTCAAATATAAGGTGAAAGTAGAAAATAATCCTAATGTAGGAAAAATCTACGATATTGATTATGTATAACGGGCGCGGATTTGTTTGTTAAGAATGACAAGAATGCATTTTATGATGAAGACTTTTTTTTATATTTTGAGGAAACCGATTTACAGCTAAAGTTGTCACGGCAAGGTTTAATACGCCGATTGATTCCAGAGCCACAAATTGTTCATCTGGAAAAGAAGCGGAAAGAAGGATTTCCAATAATAACATTTTCTGATTTACATGTTCAGCGAAGTTCTATTTTGTATGCCAGAAAGAATTTAAATACAACGGGATTTTTTCTTCGCTTTTTGATTTGGCTGGATTGGAAGAATTGGTATGCCAAAAAGATGATTAGACAATTACAAATTAAAACAATGTTCTTGGAGTAATTTTTATGATATACGCATTGCCATATTGTATTGTGACAATTTTGATTTTTTCTCTTACTTTGATTCCAAAACAAGCAGGGATTGTCCAATATAAATTTTTGCCAAGATATTCGATAATTGTATTTCTTCTATTTTTTATAGGATGCAGAGGATTTATAGTAACGGATTGGGTTTCATATTATCCATATTACAAAAAAGTTCCCTCTGTTTTTGATTCATCTTTGTCTAAGTTTCTTAATTCGTGGCAGTGGGAAAAAGGTTTTCTCTTATATTCATCAATTCTAAAAACTATTTCGTCTAATTATTTTGTATTTCAATTTATTTCATTTTTTATAGATTTAGTCATTTTAGATAAAATCTTTAGAGAGTATGTAGATTTTAAATATTATGGAATGGCATTTCTTTTGTTTTTTGTTTTTCAAGGTTTCGTGATTGAGGTGAATCTGTTGAGGAATTCAAAGGCATTTATGATTTTTCTTTTGTCATTAAAATATGTACGCCAAAGAAACCCGATAAAATATTTTTTTATGATTTTTCTTGCCTGTCTTTTTCATATATCTTCAGTCATTTATTTCCCAGTGTATTTTATTTTGGAAAAGCATTTATCAAAAAAAGTCCTTCTGATTTTGTTTTTTTTGGGTAATTTTATTTATTTTTTTCATATAGAATGGATAGCGCGGCTTTTAAATTTGGTGGCTCCAGTTTTTGGAAATTCTAGAATAGGGATTATGCTGAATTCTTATGGTTTGATTTCTGGGAAATTTTCCTCTTATTCTTTTGGAATAGGTTTTTTTGAGCGTTCTTTTACTTTTTTTATGGCACTGAAATTTTATGATAAAGTGGAAAACGAAAAAAGGGACATTGTTCCGTTTTTTAATGTGTTGTTCATTTTTATATTTATATATTTGTATTTCGCTGAAGTTGGAATTCTTGTAGAGCGAATTACTTTATTGTTTGTTTGGGGCTATCCGATTGTTTATCCTTTTATATATTCAAGGATAAAACGGCGTGATAATAAATTTGTTTTTTTATTTGCAACTTTTGTTTATGCAATTTTAAAAATGATCATTCAATGTGATGAGCCAAATTATGCATATACTAATGCACTCATAGAGTATCAAGATTATGTGTATAGAAAATCCATAATTGATAAAACGATAAAAAATAATCTATAAAATTTCGGAGTTTTATAATGATACCCAAAATTATTCATTTATGCTGGTTGAGCGGAGAGCCTTATCCATCACTTATAGAAAATTGTATAAACTCTATGAAAGAAAAACTCCCTGATTATGAAATTCGAATTTGGACAAAGAAAAATTTTGATGTAAATTCTGTGCAATGGGTTAAAGAGGCATTTGAGGCAAAAAAATATGCCTTTGCTGCCGATTATATTCGATTTTGGAGCTTGTATAATTATGGAGGAATCTATTTGGATAGTGATGTTGAGATTCTAAAGAATTTTGACTCTTTTTTAAATGAAAAATCATTTATCGGTTTTGAATATCTAAATATACCTGAAGCGGCAATCGTGGGTGCTGAAAAGGGAGTGGCATGGATAAAAAAATGTATGGATTGGTATCAGGATAAGTCATTTTATTTTGATACCAAAGAGATGCGCAAACAGGTAGTACCTACATTGGTGAAACTGGTTCTTGAAAAAGAATATGATATTAAAATTGTTGATGATGGAAAAATACAAAGATTAGATGGGCTTACTCTTTATCCATATAAATATTTTTCTCCAAAAAATTATTTTAATGGAAAAATCAAATATTATCCAGAAACCATTTGTGTACACCGTTTTGCGAGCGCATGGGGACCTAATGAAAAGCGAAAATGGACTTTAATAGTTCATCAGATTGTAATTTTTCTAATTGGTAAGAAATTGCATGATAAATTATTTAGAAAAATAAAGCCATATGCTACCACATTTAATGGAGAGTCAATATGATTTCCGTATGTATGGCAACTTATAATGGCGAACGTTTTATCAAAGAACAAATAGATTCAATACTTTCTCAACTTTCAGAGAATGATGAACTTATAATAAGCGATGACGGAAGTACTGACAGAACTCTTGAAATAATCGTCTCGTTCAATGATAGTCGTATAAAACTTCTGCATCATAAACATAATCCCGCTTATGAAAAAATAAAGCATTCTCGTAGTTTTTATTATGCGACTGATAATTTTGAAAATGCATTAAAAGAAGCAAAAGGTGATTATATTTTTTTGAGTGATCAAGATGATGTGTGGGCAGCTGATCGAGTTAAAAAAATGGTTGCAGAGTTACAAAATCACGATTTAGTTATGTGTAATTTTTCTGTGATTGATGAAAATGGAGATGTTATTCAAGAGAAATTCTATAGTGTTTCGCCTATATCTAAAAATGTAATAAAAAATATAATAGCGAGCAAATTTCTTGGAAGTGCACTGGCGTTTAGTCATCATGTATTAGAATATGCACTGCCGTTTCCAAAGAATTTAATTGGACACGATTTATGGCTAGGGTGTTGTGGCTGTAAAAGTTATTTTTTCATAGATGAATCACTGCATTTTTATAGGCGATATGGAAATAATGTATCTACTAGTACGGAAAATTCGAAAAATAATTTTTTTTATAAAATTTTTTGGAGAGTGGTATTTTTACTAAAGGTTATAAAAAGGAAGTTGCATTTAAAATAAAGAGGGGAATCAAAGCATGCCTAAAATCCTATTCGTATCCAACACAGCAAATTTTCAAAAATTTAATCTGCCTTTTATGCGTGATTTGCGTGCTAAGGGCTGGCAGGTGGACTATGCATCTCCTGCTGACGAGCTTGTTACAGAGTGCGATAATTTTATCAATCTTGATATGCCACGTTCTCCGCTTCATATTTTAAAAATCTTGAAATCGATAAAAATGCTTCGATTGCATCTTGAAAAATCATGTTACGACATAATGCATTGTCATACGCCTGTTGGTTCTGTAGTCGCTCGTCTTGCTGCAAAAAGATTGTGGAACCATAAGAAAATCAAGGTCATTTATACTGCACATGGCTTCCATTTTTATAAAGGTGCACCGTTGTTAAACTGGCTTGTTTACTATCCTGTTGAAAAATATTTGTCAAAATGTACGGATGTCCTTATCACGATAAACGAGGAGGACTATCAACTCGCAAAACGAAAATTCTATGCAAAAGAAATCGTGAAAATGGATGGGGTAGGTGTGGACTTGGAGAAATTTGCACCATTGGAGGGAATGAATGGATAAAATTGAGCTACGAAAAAAATATGGCTATAGTGAAAATGACTTTATACTCATTTATATAGCGGAGCTCATCCCTCGCAAGAATCATACATTCTTACTTAATGCTATTCCTTCGCTCAAGGAAAGAATTCCCGATCTAAAGGTTCTTCTTCCTGGCAAAGGTGAGTTGCTCAAGGAAATGAAGAAACAGGCTGTTGATTTAGAAATAGATGACATTGTGAAATTTTTGGGGTACAGAAAAGATATAAATGATTTGTGCTGTATGTCAGATGTGTATGTCGCTACAAGTTTGCAAGAAGGCTTGCCTGTTAGCGTAATAGAGGCTATGGCTTGTGGATTACCAATTGTGGCAAGTGATATTCGAGGTCATAGGGATGTGGTAAAAGGCGGAGAGAACGGATTCCTATTTATGCTCGGAGATACGAAAAAGATGTATGAGAGCATTTTTTCGATTTATGAATCAACAAAAGTTCGAGAATGTTTTTCAAAAAGCTCTGTTGAACTTGCACAAAAATATGACTTGAAGCAAATTCGCTTGAAAATGGCGGAGATTTATGACGAGGTGGAAGAAAAATTACAAGGCGATTTACACAAGCACAATCAATGAGTTTTTTGCTACGAGTTTGGAAATCTTGAGTACCGCACGCTTCGGTTTGAAACAGAAAATTTGATATGGACGACACCATCGAGGAGACATTCAAGTTGTTTGAGAAAATGATGGGGAAATCTGAAAGGCACTAGAATCGAAATTCAATTCCTGCCTGTTTCATAATTGCATTTGCTGTAAATCGGGATTTTATTTTTCCGTCAACGGTGAAATTTCGAGTGGAAATAGGGCTGTACCAAATATCGTGGTCGCCTTTCCCATGTCTTACAAAAGAGCAGTCATTTTCAGAAAGAATCTTTCTTACCTTTTTTTCATATTCTGCCATTTACACCGCCAGAGATTCAGTTTTTTCCGAACGAAACATAATGGGAATGGATTTTGTATTGGTGGTTTTGTTCAAATGGAGCAGTTCGGGAATTGCAAATCTCACTCGTTCCATAAGTGCGTCAAGAGAACCGCTTTCAAGGACAAGACCGGGAACATCATCGCTTGTTGCAACCCAAACCGCCGCTTCATCGTCCCAAGTCATTTTTACAAGATATGTCATACTCTGTCTCCTATAAAAAGCCAATCGCAATTTTGGCTAGAAACTTCGTTGCCAGTACAAAATTGCGATTGGCTTTTTAGGCACATTCGCAACGCAGTGCCTCGCAACGAGTGCGTAGCACGAAGTTTCAAGCGGAATGTGCAGTATATAACAAGTTTGCAACGCAAACTTGAGTTGAATGCAGTTACGCCATTTGTGTAACTGCATTCATACTGTCTCCTATTAAAACATAAATAGTATAACAAAAAATCCCTTAAAAAGCAACGGAGAATTTAAATACCACCAAAAGTTTCATAATCACGCTGATGTATAAGGGGGCGGCTCTTGTGAGCGACACAATAAAATCGGTTGTTGCTCAAACTTTCATCGATTGGGAAATGATAATTAAGAAAGTAAACCACCGGCTAAGCCGGTGAGACTGTCAAAGTTATACAATTGCGGAAATAGAAGACCCATAGTAGAATCCCCAAGGTGAACCGCGCAAGGCACACAGAGGAGGAAGGACTATGGGCGACTATGAAAGTATAAATCATACAAAGTATGAGTGCAAGTATCATATCGTGTTCATACCAAAATACAGGAAGAAAAAACTGTATGGGCAGATACGACAGGAGATGGGGCAGGAACTGAGGCGGCTGGCGGAGCAAAAGGAAAGCAAGGTGCTGGAGGGGCATATGATGATAGACCACATACACATGCTGATAGAGATACCGCCAAAGTATAGCGTATCACAAGTGATAGGATACATCAAAGGAAAGAGCGCAATATGGACTGCGCGGGTGTATGGAGAAAGGCAGAGATATTTCAGTGGGCAGCATATGTGGGCGAGGGGATGTTTCGTGTCTACGGTGGGTCTTGACGAGACAGTCATCAGGGAATATATCAAAAATCAAGAAGATGACGACCGAAAACAAGATGAGTTGTTTGACTAGCCGCAAGGCTTAACCGCTTTGAGCGGTTCACATCTCAAGCCTCCACCTTTGGTGGAGGTTAATGACTGTGGACGACTGCTCTCCTGACGGTGGGGAAGGCTGCCGTGTTGTCGAAGAATTTGCTACGAAAGATGTACGCATCAAGTTGGTTACTGCGAAAGGGAACAAGGGTTCTTCTGGGGCGAGAAACGAGGCGATGAGAATTGCGATGGGGTGATACTTTGCGTTTTTAGACAGCGATGACATTTGGAGTCCTGACTATTTGCAGACTATGCTTTCATTGATTGAATCCGATAACACAGAGAATGCCGCGATTTATTTTTGCGGTTATCGCCGTATGGGCGAAATGTGTGCGGACGAGATATTTCCACCATACTCTTGCAAGGGAATTTTTGACTTCAAAAGACTTTTGCGACACTGCCCGATTTTTTCAAGCGCAGCGATTTTGGATACCAATAAATTGAGGGACAAAGTTTTTTTTTCGCGAAGAACTCCGTGCCTTGCGCGATGACTATGTTTTTTTGCTAGATATAATGAGGCAAGGGGGGGGGTCCAAAATCTTGGTTAACTACCGAATGAGGTGAGATTTCGTTACTGCAAGCAAGTGGAAGATGATAAAACCGCAATGGAAAATTTATTGCGATGTGCTTCATTTCAACTTTTTTAAAAGCGCGTTCTATCTGTGTTCGTGGGCGGTGAATGGGGTGAAGAAGTATAAGATGGGGCGGGCATGTGTTTAACTGCGAGTGATGAGCTACGAAAACTTTTTGAAAGCCTCGAACAAGACTCTCCCTGTCAAGTGTTTTTTATAACACTTGACTTTTTGACCAGTTTGCTATATTTTTTTTTTATAGTATGAGTAGAATAACCGAGTCATCCAAGTCTCAAAAGGAAAAGCAGAAGTTGTTTTCTCAGGCAGGAATGATTGCCGTGTCCGCTGCACGGAACAAAGGGTTGCCTATTACTTATGCATCAGGGAATAGCATTGTCCGTGAGTATCCAGATGGCAGAACAGAGGTTATTGCGACAATTGAGGCTGTTTCGCAATTGACTTTGCCCAAGACATTTTCAATTAAGTAATGAATATAAAACGATTGCAAATTTTTGCTGGTCCGAATGGGTCGGGAAAATCGGTTCTGTATAATTATCTTCTTTCTCAAAAGTTTTTTCATCAATATTTTTATATAAATGCTGACGAGATTGCAAAAGGACTTGCTGATGGATACAGTTTCGTAAACTGACCAGTTGCTGTTTGTGATGTAGATTTCTTTTCATATGCAGAAAAAAGTTCATTTGCAAGATTGATAAATATAGACAGTCTGAAAACAAATTTGTCAATAACAAATTCTATGTTTACATGGAGAGGAGGAGATGAAGGGCTGACATATATATCGGCTTGCATCGCTGACTATATGCGTAATAAATTTCTTTCCTCTTCCTCATCTTTTGCATGTGAAACCGTATTTTCCCATCCTTCAAAAATTGATTTCATAAGAAAAGCAAAGCAAAACAATTTCAAAATATATCTCTATTTCATTGCGACACGGAATCCTTTGATTAATCAAGAGAGAGTTGAAAACCGAGTGAAATTCGGTGGACATGATGTTCCTGCCGACAAAATCGTTTCACGATACAAGCGATGTCTTGACAATCTGTATGACGCAGTTTGTTTGTGTGACAAAACCTTTTTGTTTGACAACTCTGAGTCAAAAGCGGACTTCGCTTACAAAAATTTTGCAGAAATTGTAGACGGAGTATGCCGTGTCATTTCAAGTCCTGTGCTAGAGTGGTTTGTGACGTCCATTTATAATAAATTGCCTCGCCCCTGATTTGCGATACGGATTTTTTTAGCACTTCACTCCCGCAAGCACCCCACAGGCATGACATACACCCCATCGTCCCTTTGGTATGCGTATTGCTCAGTTCCTGCCAAAACCATAAGGAACGATGGCGAATGCATTTTTGTTGTGTCTATCTTTGCGGACAAAGTTTTTAGAGTGTCTGCGCCATACTCAATGAGACTGTCTCCTCCGAGTTTTATTTCAACAAGACCATAATCTCCGTTGTTCAAATGAATCACCGCATCGCATTCAAGCCCTGTTTTGTCCCTGTAGTGATACAGGTGTCCGCCCAGTGCTTCCGCATATATCCGCAAATCCCTTATGCACATTGTTTCAAACAACAGACCGAATGTATTGAGGTCGTTTATCAAATCCTTCGGATAAATTCCCAACGCTGATGTTGCTATTGAGGAATCGACAAAATATCGTGTGTCGCTCGTTCTAACAACGGTCTTTGACCTGAGATTGGGATTCCATGCGGGCAAATCCTCTATGACGAAAATTTTCTTTAATGCGTTCACATAAGACAATACAGTGTCTTCATCAAGAGAGGATGAGTCATTTGCATTCATATCCGATTTTAGCGTGCCGTTGCTTACCTGAGAGCCTTGGTTTCTGGCATAAGACCTCATCAATAGCCTTGTGCGTTGTTCATTCCTCGTTACATCGTCTGCCCGTGAAATATCACTCTTGACAACAGATTCATAGTAGTTCAACGCTTGCTCCAGTGCTACTTCTTTATCTTCCTGCATAACCGCACGTGGCCAGCCTCCGCGACAGACGAGATAAGCAAGTTCTTCAAAAGAGAGTTTGTTTACAGAAACAAGAGGCTCTTCATTTTGTCTTTCAAACAAGGTGCGCAAGCTGATTTCTCCATTTGATTCTCCTGACTCAAACAAAGACATAGGGCGCATTTTCAATCGTGAAAATCGTCCTGTTCCCGAATGTGTTGTTTTTGAAATATCCAACGGAACGGACGAGCCTGTCAAAATGAATTGCCCTTCGCCATCCCCATGGTCTACAGAAAAACGTATGCTGTCCCACAGAGAAGGGGCAATCTGCCATTCGTCAATCAGTCTTGGTTTTTCGCCTTCCAGCAAAACAGACGGTTTTATTTCTGCCATCTTGAGGTTCTGCGCTTTTTTTTCTGGCTCGTCCATATAGAGTATGCTGGCTGCCATTTGTTCTGCCGTTGTTGTCTTTCCACACCATTTTGGTCCTTCAATCAACACCGCCCCCGCACTTTTCAATTTCCGAGTTAAAATTATATCTGCAATTCGATTTTTATACCTTTTCATATAATTTGCTTTTTGCTTTCCTCTAATAGTATACCATCTTTTCGGTTAAATGGCAAGAATTCGTTCGGTTAAATGGCAAGAATTCGTTCGGTTAAATGGCAATAATTCGTTCGGTTAAATGGCAATAATTCGTTCGGTTGTTTGGCAAAGCTGTATTGTCTTTCCCATAAAAAAAAGCGACATTCCACACACAAAATCCCGTGTGATAGAATGTCGCTGTTAGTTTTTGTATAGATATGTTTGTTTATTCTGCTTTCCACAGACCATGTATATTGCAATGCTCGTATACCGCGACAAGCTTTTCACCGTCTGCAAGACAGAATTCGGCTTCAGGTTTCATATCTGCGGTGAGATGTTTGATTTGGCTTCCGTTTGTTGTTTCAATTGCGATGAAGTCAATCAAATGCTCCTTTGTCATTGGATGTGCAACAGAACCAACTTTTACTTTTACCGTATTTTCCGCAACCTCAAATACAGGAACATGCTTTTCGACCGCGGCATCAACTGTTCCTGGAATCAGTTCTGTCATAGCCTCTCCGCAACACACAGGATTTACCCCCGAATCTTTTACCATTAAAATCAAGTTTCCACAATGTTTACAAATGTAGAATTTCATTTTTTCGTCCTTCCTTAATAAAGAATAAAAATCGAAAGTGTCGAGACATTTTAAGCAATCGCTTCGACACTTACTCTCTATATCTAATATATTGCAGAAAATCAAAAAAGGCAATTTTTTTTGAAATTTTCTTTGAAAAAAGATCTATTTATAGAAAAATGAAAATTGGAGAAATAACTTGTGTTCAATCCGTGACCACTTAAATTTGACAGCTTTTGCAAAAGCAAAAAAAAATGCGAGACGAGCTTTTACCAATATTTATTTATGAAATATCTAGTGCTCGTCCTTGACCAAAAATCCATAATACTATATCATTATACAATATTACTAATATATTGCATGTTGTGGTTGCGTTTTGAACGAAGTTCCGCGTGACAGGGCAAGTGCAGTGGGGGAAAAATGAAAAAGGGAATTCATCCTGAGTATAAGCTTACAAAAATTACATGTGCGTGTGGTAATGTAATTGAAACGCGCTCAACAGTTGAGAACATGTTTGTTGAAATTTGTTCTGCATGCCATCCATTCTACACAGGAAAGCAGAAATTAGTCGACACTGCAGGTCGTATCGAACGCTTCAACAAGCGCTACGGAATCAAAGAAGAAAACTAAATTCGTCAAAGCCGTCTGAATGAGACGGCTTTTTTTATGCTTGTAAGTATGGTCGTCTGTACAACTGCCCATTGGCTCGTGCGCCATCTCCTTGTTTAAATCTTCACCCACGCACAATTTCCCACGTCTTGTGACATTTTTTGCCTTCAAAGTCTTTATGAATGGTACATTGCGTGATGTCGGTGACTTTCAAAGGTAGTCGCGATTGGATTTTTTCTTCCGAAAAGGAAAGTCGTGCGCTGTTCGTGGAAAAATAAAGCGTGCCGCCAGGATTCAAAAGCGATGCGCATTTTCCAACGAGTGCTGGCCAGTCTCTGTTGATGTCGAGAAGGGTTTTCGTTGACTTTGAGTTGCTGAAAGTCGGAGGGTCTAAAATGATTATGTCGTATCTGTCTTCCGTTTGATGACTGCGTAATTTGTCTTCGATGAGACGGATGCAGTCTCCCTTTGTGTATATATATTTCTTTTTATCAGAAAAACCGTTTGCCGTCATATTTTTTTGCGCCCATGCTAAATAGGTGTTTGACAAGTCTGCGGACTCCACTCGTTGTGCGCCTCCACTTGCAGCGTATACGGAAAACGCCCCCGTATAGCAAAACAGATTCAAAACGCGCTTGCCGTTTGAACGCTCTCGAATTTTTTTTCGCAACGGTCTGTGGTCTAGAAAAAGCCCCGTGTCAAGATAGGTGTCCAAGTCAACATAAAAAATCTGTTCTTGTTCGTAGACAAAGCCCGAACAGGCGAGGGCAGGACATTCCGCTTTTTCGTATTGGCTCAATCCTGTTTGGTGGCGGCGCATTTTTGTTATGATATGGTCTTTTGGAATAGACAGTGCATTTGAGCAAGCCTCATTCATATGCGAAAGCCATTCCGTCTCCTCCGCTGCATCCTTTTCGTACGGTCGTTCATATAGATAGAGCAGTGCATATCGGCGCGCCGCAATGGTTTTCGCAATGTCGCTGTCGTTTTCTCTTATCAATTTGTTTTGTTCGGTGAAAAAAGCATGTGCCGCTTCGGGTGTTTTTATATCTTTTGGCAAAAATTCGTATATGTCGAGAGAGAGGGGAATTTCAGGAATGTCTCGATTGTATAGTCTGAAACAAGAAATGCCGTTTTGTCGCGCCCATTTCCGCAAAATTCTGTCTTTCTTTTTTAGTCGATTGAAAAACAAAGTCGCTTGATATTCGTTTTTTGCAGCTGCATCTATAGTTTTTTTTGTAAAATCTGCATTTTCCATGTGTTAGTCGGTGTAGTATTGTCGTTGCTAAAAAAAACAGCCGGAATCGTAAAGACTCTGGCTGTTTTCAATTTTTAATATTTGCTGTCCGCAAATCCAATCCAGCCGTCTTTTTCAACCAACGCCTTTTCAAAGTCGTCAAGTTTGAACGGATAGCTTTTTGAAAGGCTTCCCGCAATCAACTTCACCTTTGAAGTGCCATCGTCATTAAAAACAACTTTGCATTCTGTGTCTTTGTCAGCGAATGTCTTGAACATATCCTCAATGGATTTTTTATCCATTTCTATTGCCATCATTCCACAATTATACATGTTCTGTCGGAATATGCGGGCGAAATTCGTTGCTACTACAACATAGATTCCGTTGACCTCCAACGCCCATGGAGCATGCTCTCTTGAAGAGCCACAACCGAAATTCTCCCTCGTTATGATAACTTTTTTCCCAGCGACATCTGTTTTGGGATTGAAGCCTTCAAGCTTTAAATCTTCAAGCAAGTATGGTTTTAACGCTTGCTTTGAGATTTCAGTAAGATATTTTGCTGGAATAATTTCGTCCGTGTTTATGTCCGAACGATCCAAGAATAGCACATTTCCGCCAAATTGTTTCATGTTTTCCTCCAAAATTATGCTTTATATAGTGGTGAATTAGTGATTGTTCCGTTTATTGCGGTGGCCGCCGCCGTTGCAGGGCTCATCAAGTGAACCATTCCGCCTTTGCCCATGCGTCCGTTGAAGTTGCGGTTTGTTGTTGAGGCGCATGATTCCCCGCTTGCAAGAACGCCGTTGCTCATACCAAGACACGCACCACAGGTCGGGTTCGTGACGCAAAATCCCGCCTCCATAAATATGTCAATGATACCTTCTTTCAACGCCTGTTTATATATGGCTGGGGTGGCGGGACTCACGATGCCTCGCACTCCGCTTGCAAGTTTTTTGCCCTTCAAGACTTCTGCGGCGATTCTCAAGTCGCTGATGCGTCCGTTTGTGCAAGAGCCGATATACACTTGATTGACTTTTGTTCCGCTCATTTCGGACACTTTTTTCACTTGGTCAGGCTTGTATCCAAATGTGCAAACAGGCTCCAAATTTGAAAGGTCATATGTCAACACTTTTTCATATTGTGCATCGTCATCGCTCTTCCATTGATTATAGTCAGCAATCGCCTCTTCTTTTGATTTGTATTCGTCTTTGATGAATTCCCACAGATAATCCACTGTTTTTGCGTCAGGGTAGCAAATGCCGCTTGTTCCACCTGCTTCAACTGCCATATTGCAGAGGGTCATTCTCTCTTCCATTCCAAAGTTGTCAACGATGGGACCGGTGAATTCCACAACACAGTTTGTCGCGCCATTCACACCTATTTTGCTTATCAAATAAAGAATCACATCTTTTGCATAAACGCCATCCTTGAGTGTGCCGTTTAAAACGAATTTGATGGATTTTGGCTCGCGAAATGAGCATACGCCCTTTAAAATGCCAACTTCAAGGTCTGTCGTTCCAACCCCTGCGGCAAACGCTCCAAAAGCACCGTGTGTGCAGGTGTGGCTGTCTCCCATAATCACTGTGTATCCAGGGCGAACAAATCCCTTTTCAGGAAAAATCGCATGGCACACGCCGTTTGCACCAATATCAAAAAAGTCTTTGATGTCGTGACGGCATGCCCATTCACGCAGGATTTTTCCTTGCTCTGCTGTTTTAGAATCTTTTGCAGGTGTGACATGGTCGATGACGGCCTTGATTTTTGTGGAGTCAAAAACCTTGTCTTTTCCTCTTTCTGTTAAATCCAATATGGCGGTCGGAGTGGTGATTTCATGGCAGAAAACGCGGTCTAATTTTAACACATAGGTGTTTGGAAACGGCGTGTCTACAAGATGTTTTTCAAAGATTTTTTGAGCGATTGTTTTTCCCATAGTAATTTTTACCTCTATATCTCTATAAATAATTTAATATGTGCAATAGTAACGGTTTTTTTGGGGACACCGAAAATCATGTCAACATGTTCTTTTTTAGATTCCCCATGACCCAGCCTTCAAAATTTTCAAAGGCGATTTGCATAAGCCTCTGTCGTGTTTCAAACGGAGACCACGCGATGTGTGGCGTGATGATACAGTTTGGAGCCTGAAAAAGGGGGCAGTCCGTTGTCATTGGTTCTGTCTCAAGAACATCGCAGGCATAACCTGCAATTTTTCCGCTTTCAAGACAGGCGCGCATATCTGTTTCGTTTACGAGACCGCCTCGCGCCGTATTTATGATATACGCTCCATCCTTCATTTTTGCGATGGAAGCGGCGTTTATAATTTTTTCTGTCTCTTTCGTCATCGGCGCGTGCAATGTGAGCATGTCGGACTTTTGCAAGAGCTCGTTAAAAGAGACGCAGTTATGTATTTCACTTGAGGGGTGGTGTGGGCAGACGATAACATTCATTCCGAACGCATGTGCAATTTTTTCAACTTGCCGTCCAATATTTCCGTAGCCGAAAATTCCAAGCGTTTTTCCGTAGAGTTCAAACAAGGGAGTTTCCCAATAACAAAAGTCAGGATTTTTCATCCATCTTTTTTCTTGCACGCTGCTATTATGCTGTGCAACAGAATTTGAGAAATATAATAAAAGGGAGAATACATGTTGCGCAACCGCCATCGTGCTGTATGCGGGGATATTTGTTACGCAAACTCCCGCCTCTCGTGCAGCCCCAATATCTACAAAATCATAGCCCGTTGAAAGCAGTCCGATATAGCGTACATTTTTACATTCCGAAAGTATTTTTCGTGTAATATGTATTTTATTTAAAAGAACTGCGTCACTATCTCCGATGCGCGCAACAACATCATCTTTACTTGTGCGTGGGAAAACGGTTATATCTGCGTATTTTTTAAAGGAATCCCAACTTAAATCGCCAGGATTTAATGCGTTTCCATCTAGGATTACAAGCTTCATAATCTTTTTAAGGATTAGTCAAGAACTTCAACGCCGGCAACACTTGCAATTGCACTGTTTATCGCACCTTCAATTCCAGCGGTTCCCTCGTCAAAGTCAACAAGAACTTGCGCTTTGTCAGGATTTGCCGTTACACTGGTAACTCCGCCAACTGCCTTTACAGCTGCATCAACTTGAGACGCTGTATCAGCATCAAACATTCCTGCAACATATATTTTTTTCTGCATAAAGATGCTCCGTTTATTTATTTTTATACTTTCCATTATAAGGCATAAAGAGCAGATGTTCAAGGAAAATATTTTCCTTGAACATTATTTCCTTGTCAGAGTCAATATTCGAGGCTCTGCGTCGGATGCCGGCTCTGTTTTTCCGAGTTGACCACATGCGCCTCCAATGTTCTGCCCACGCTTTTTTCTCACAGTCACATTGAGAGCGGCTTTTTCAAGCATTGAAACAAATCGTGCGACTTCGTTTGACGATGGTTTTTCAAAGGGCAGGTTTTCGACAGGATTCCATGCAATTACATTGATGTTCACATTCAAATTCGATGCGAAATGAATCAAGTTGTCCGCGCTTTTTTCACTCGTGTTCTTTCCCGCAAGCAACGCCGCTTCTAACGTAACTCGTTTCCCTGATTTTTCCGTATAATAGCGAATAGCCTTTTTCAATTCATTCAAAGGATTTTCACGCGCGATGGGCATGAGTTCATTGCGTAGTGTTTCATCTGCGGTGGTGAGGGAAACGGCAAGTCGAACAAGAGGTCCATTATCCGCCAAATCATATATGCCTTTGATGATGCCACAGGTTGAAAGAGTGATTCTTCGAGAGGAGAGGGCGCGACCTCGTTTATCGGTGAGTATGGAGATTGCCTTGCGAATCGCATCAATATTTAAAAGCGGTTCACCCATCCCCATAAAAACAATGTTGTCAAGTTTGCCACATTCCTTTTCTAGGAATAAAAACTGTTCTATAATTTCCGCCGCGCTTAAATTTCGTGCGAACCCTAAGCTTCCTGTTTTGCAAAAGGCGCACTTCATTGCGCAGCCCGCCTGGCAGGAAACGCAAGCGGTTTTTCTCTCCGCGCTATCAGTGAGCAAAACGGTTTCAACGGCTCGTCCATCATGCAGAGTGATTTGCATTTTTAGTGTGCCATCATCATCACGAAGAATTTGTGAAACAGACGAGGAGCGAAGACACGCTTTCTCCGAAAATGATACTCTGTCACATTTGCTTATGTTTGTCATTGTGTCAAAGGAGTCTGCGCCACTTGAAATCCATTTGAAGATTTGCAGACCACGAAACTGTTGCTTTAATGCAAGGACGGAACAAATTTCTTCTGGCAAAAGCCCTGTAAGGACTGTTTTTTTTATTTCAGATTCTGACATCATTTCACCAACTGTTGATTATTCATTTTTCAGCAAAGATGAGATTATGTTTGCAATGTCCTCATATATCGGTTCAGCCTTTGTTTTGTTGTGAGCAAGAATATATTGCTTTAACGCATCAATGCTCCGATTGTCCTTGCTGTATGTGTCTCCGATTCGAGTAAGTCCATCGGAATATCCTGTTGTGGTGAAGATTCTCCGCGCTTCCTCGACTTTTCCTTCATTAAAAAGAGCGTTTCCTTTTCTATTCAGCATTACTTTTTGATTTGCATTTAAAGATGAAACAGGATTGTCTGTGACTTTTATAAATCCTTCAGAGTCTTCGTGCTTTTCAATTTCATTTATAATGGAGCTCATAATTGTTTTCATTCTAGCATAAAATCAATCGATTTTAAAGCATAAAAGACACTTAAAAACACTTTAAAATCGCTCCAAAAATTGTAATTATTGACGATATTTAGTATAATGGGGGTATGATAAAAGTCGTACAAATAGCGCGCCTTTTATCAAGTATGCCTGCCGATTGGTAGGCAACTTAAGTTTGCAATGCAAACTTATTATATACTGCACATCCCGCTTGAAACTTCGTGCTACGCACTCGTTGCGAGGCACTGCGTTGCGAATGTGCGTAAAAAGCCAATCGCAATTTTGCACTGGCAACGAAGTTTCTAGCCAAAATTGCTCTTGACTTTTTATGGGAGAATATGTTGTTTTTTCATCGTGAATGGGCAGAATCCAAAATTGTGAAATCGTCTCTTATTGTGCTTGTTTTTTTATTGGTGCAACCAACATTTATGTTTGCAGATAAAACGCTCGATGAATTTGACTATAACAATTTTATTTCAAAGGCGACAGAGCGAGAGCTTCGTGATGAAATTCGTGAAAATCCTTCAATTAAAAAGCTGAAAATTCCTCCACTCAATGAAAATATATTGCTTTGCGGAATACGCAATGACTTGCCTCGTTCTCATATAGAAGTGTTGTTGGCGGCTGAGCAGAGCGTGAAATTGAGGAACGCCAATAAACAAGACTCTCTTATCTATCTTGCTCTCTATTCTGCTGATAATAAAAAAATTATACGACCGATTCTTTTGCGATATGAGAACAAAACCACTCTGAAACAGGCTTTAAAGCGAAAGGATAGCTTTAAAAAGACTGCGCTTGATTATCTCATCGAAAACCGAAATATTCCCCTGTATGATGAATTGTTCTTTTTGTTGGGGGAAAAACCGATAAAACGATGCAAAGATGCACTCTTTGGAGTGAATTCCACCTATGTGCCGCAAAGAGAAGAAGAGGAAGACGGGGAAGAGAGAGAGGAAGTTGTAGAAGTAAAAGTTGAAACGGAAACGCTGGGTGAGAGTGAGGAAGAAGACGCTTTTGAAGTTGATGGAGATGCTGTGTCTGATGCTTCCGAAGTGCCTCCGCTCAATTTTGACTCTTTGAATATTGAATCGGAAAAGTCAAAGCATATATATCTTTATGACTTTATGCCAGAGCAGGAAAAAATTGTGCCTGAAAGAGCAGATCCGAATCAAATCTCTCTTGCAAAAATTGAAAATCCCAATTCACGAGATGCCAATGGACGCACGCTTCTTATGAATGCGGCGAAAAATGGCAGCGAGTGGGAGGTTCGTTCGTTGTTGAACTCAGGTGCGGATGTTTCGCTTTGTGATTATGAAGGCTGGAACGCGCTGATGTTTGCCATTCGTTATCAAAACAACTTGAATATTGTGAATCTGCTTTTGGAGAATGGCGCGGATATGTATGCGTCGAATAACTATGGAACAAATTCATTCCAACTTGCCGCTTTATATACGAGCAATCCTGAGATTTTGAAGACGATTTTAAATCAGTATACGGCAGGCTCGAATGAGATTTTTAAGGCGTTTATTCTTACTTTGACATCGAACAATACAAGCGCTGCGGTGCAAGAGGCAAAGCTGCATGTATTTATTGATAGAAATGTGCCTTTGAATAGATTTTTTGAGGGGAAGACGCCTCTCATGTATGCCGCGGAATTTTCAAGCGAAACTTCGATTTTAAAGCTGCTTCTTGATGCGGGCGCAATTCCAACGATGCGTGATGCAAATGGAAAAACTGCCTTTGATTATGCAAGTCAAAACGCACAGTTGTCGCATGATGATGTTTTTTGGTCGTTGAATAGCAATTAATTTTAAAAGGATACGGGGCGTTGCGGGGTGTCCCCGCTAGAAGGGGTAGGGCGCAACGAAGTGCAAGTGCAGGGGGCAACGAGTGCGTAGCACGAAGTTTTGTGCGGAGCTTCCCCCTCTTGTATAGGAGAAAAAATGCGGATTACAGGTGGGATTCTTAAGGGGAGAACAATAAAATGTCCAGATGGCGTGATTCGTCCTGCAATGGATAGGATGCGAGAGTCCGTGTTTGCTATTTTGGGCGACTTAAACGGAAAGTCATGGCTGGATTTGTTCAGCGGCTCAGGAACGATTGCAATTGAAGCGGTTTCAAGAGGGGCGGCACAAGTTGAGCTGTGTGAAAAAGACAGAATAAAGGTTTCTACCGTTTTGGAAAATGTCGCTCTTGCGGAAAAAGAGTGTGGAGTGAAAATTCAGTGTCATTTTATGCCAACGGAGTATTTTATAAAGCGATGCAAATCAAAATTTGACTATATCTTTTTAGACCCACCGTTTCCCTATAAATTTCACGAAGATCTTATCGCTCAAATTGCACAAAAAGAGATTCTTGAAAACTGCGGAACGCTTATGGTTCATCGCCCTGAAGAGCATTTTATGCCCGACACCATCGGAAACCTTGTGAGAAAGGACAAGCGTGCGTACGGGCGCTCAATCGTGGACTTTTATGGCTGGGCTTAAAATCAAGCAAGGGGAAAAGCAAAAAAATGCAAAAAAAATTCGACATAACGATAAGGGAAAGTGAAACGAGCAAAAACTTTTTAGAGAATGCGAACGCGCTTCACTTTCAACAAACATCATTTTGGGGGGAATTCAAAGCGCGGCACGGATGGACGCATCGACTTTTTGAGATTGAGTGGCGTTTTTTGGGAGACGAGCATAATGCTCCAAAAATGAAAAAAGATACCGTTTCTGTGATGATTCGCACATTCTCCCGCTTTTTTAGCATTGCGTATATTCCACTGTATCCTGCGCTTCCGTTTCCGTTTGAAGAATGTGACGAAAACAAGACTTCTCATGAGGAAGAGGGGGGAGAGGCATGTACTGACGGTAGAGCTATCATTGATGCGAGCTCTGATGCAGGCGTTGACGCTAGACAATGTGCTGACGATGAGGCGAGCGCTGAAACTGCCGAAGAGGCAGAAGAGGACGCTGGCGATGGCGTTGATACGGATGCTTGCTCTGGCGATGGAGTTCCCTCAAAACAGACCATTGAATTTGCAGATCTTTTGGAAGGCATTGCGTTCTCTTTGAAAAAGTTTCTTCCAAAAAATACATTATGCGTTCGATTTGACCCCGATGTTGATTTTTCCACGCCGGAACTGCGGGATGAGTTTAATTATGGCGTGGTGCTCGTTTCGTTTGCCGACCGTTTGAAGGTGAGAAAGAATTCGGTGGATATTCAGCCGCCTGACACGACCATCGTTGATTTGACAAAGACAGAGGACGAAATCCTTTCGAGTATGAAAAGCAAATGGCGATACAATATCCATCTTGCAGAGAGAAAAGGCGTGTATATAGAAAAAATCTCTGGAAATGATATTAACTTGTCTGAAAAAATAGACATTTTTTATACTGTTTATAAAATTACAAGCGAGCGGGATGGCATTGCGCTTCATCCGAAGAGCTATTATCAGGATTTGATGGAGTTGTCCGTAAACCAAAGCGCGCAAAGTGACACACCCATTGTGAATCTGTATATTGCGAAACACGAGGATGATTATCTTGGCGCGATAATGACGCTTTTTACGAAAAAAGAGGGCGTGTATCTGTATGGCGCATCGTCAAATGTAAAGCGTAATTTTATGCCGAATTTTCTTTTGCAGTGGACGGCGATGAAAGACGCGAAAAAATACGGCTCTGCTTGCTATGATTTGTACGGAATGCCACCGACCGATGATGAAAATCACCCGATGCACGGACTCTATCTTTTTAAAACAGGCTTTGGCGGAAGAAATGTCCATAGAGTTGGCAGCTATGATGTGAGGCTTTCTGCGTTGTATGGATTATGCACACGGCTTGAATCCTTGAGGGCGTGGTGGCATAAAAAATTCTTGAAGAAAATACGCGGACGATAGAAGAAGCGGTGGATAAAATCGGCGGAAGTGTCTGGATTTGTAGAATTGGCGGAATTGAAATGAGAGAAGGAGTGGTGAAAAATGAAGGCGTGTCTTATCATTTCAGGCGGAGAATACTGTGCAGTTCCTGATGATATGTCTTCTGCAATCTCAGAGTGTGAATTCGTGATTGCGTGCGACAAGGGGCTTGAATATGCACAAGAGATGGGGATAAAAGTCGACCTTGCTCTTGGTGACTTTGATTCGTTTTGCGGGAGTCCCGAAGAAATCGAGTGCGCTCATTGTGAGAATGACGAAAATGGGAAAGGTGAAAATGGTGAGGACGGTGGAATCGGAATGAAAGTGGTGCGCCTTCCTGCTGAAAAAGACGATACGGACACTTTTTTTGCAATAAAAGAGGCGTTGAAATACGGATATAAAGACATTGTAATTCTTTGCGCTTTGGGAAAACGGCTTGACCATGAGATTGCGAATATACAGAGCGCACTCTACGCGGTGAAAAACGGCGCGCGCGTGGAAATTATTGGTGGTGATGAAAGGCTTCATTTTTTTTCAGACGGAAAATTGACTTTAAAAAAGAGAGATGGATTTTCACTTTCCGTTTTTTCTCTCACAGACCAGTGCGAAGGGGTGTGTGAGCGCGGCACAAAATATACGCTCGAAAATGCGACTTTGGAGAATTCATTCCCAATTGGAGTTTCAAACGAATGGGCGGAAGACGAGGCTGAAATCTCCGTGGGGAAGGGAGTGCTTCTTGTGGTGGAGTCGCGGTTGCGATAGAAGAAAGCGCACTGCGGCAAAATTATGGGCTTGAGAAACTGTTTTTCGGAAGAGGGCGTCTCTTCTGCGCTCATGATAGAAAGTCCTGTGCGGTGGCGAAAAAGGCTTTTTCGGCGGGGGTGGAAAAAGACACTTCTATTTTTTCGAGCGCGCGCTTTAAATCTTCTTTTGAGGGGGAGGATAGTATCACTTCGCAAAAGCCTTTTTCCCGGCGTTGTCTTGCCGCGTCATTTGAAGATTGGGATACGCTTTTTACGCATTCAAAATGGAAAAGCCGTTTTAAATCGCTTTTAGAAAGCAGTGGCAGTTTTATGCTGAGCGCAAATTCATATTGTTTGACATGTGCTGTATCGTCATTGCGATTGAGATTGCTTTCGAGCGGTTGAGGCAATCTCTGGTCTTGTACCGCTCCGAACGCCCTTTCACAATCCAGCAGCGCCAAGAGGGGATTGAAATTATAGGCGGCAGAGACCGTTTTTGTCATTCCTGAAAGACGAGGATTTATTTCTATTATGAACCACTTTTTTTGTGCTTCGCTAAAAACCAAGTCCACCTGGCATACGCCGTTTATGTGCAGGAGCGTGGCGAGACGCACCAATTCTTGCTTCATTTCCTCTCCATTATACTTTTCAGATAACACAGGACCGAATCGAATGCTTTGCTTGGGGCTGGTGATTCCGTATTGATTTACAGAGAATGTGAACGGACCGAAAATATCGTACCGCCCGTTACTACCGTATATTTCCGCGCCAAACTGTTCGCCCTCAATAAATTCCTCCACCAAGCGGTCGCCGTTGTTTTTCTTTGAGGTTAAATACGCCTTTGCCTCGTTGAGAGTGCGCAAGACATCCACAGAAAATGAACTCAATCCAACGGTGTCTTTTACGACTATGGGAAAGCGCAGCTTCTTTATTTCGCGAAAAATGTAGTCTTTGTAGACATTTTCCTTCACCTCAAGATTGTTTCGTTCCGCCCAAAAAAGGCTGTGGCGAATGTACAATGCTTTCGCTGTGGAAAAACCATTTGATTTCAAGAAATCGTGCGTCACCTTTTTATCAAAGCAGAGCATTTGTGTTTCCACAGAATTTGAAATGACTTTTACGCCTCGCTGTGAAAGAGTTTCGGCGACCAAAGCATCGTTCAGTGAAAGCCAGTCGAAAGGGGGCGTCCAAAACGAGACGGCAACGACAATGTCGGGCTTGAGTGCAATGAGCTCGTCGGCGATACGTTCGTAGTTTTGCCCTTGCAATTGTATATATGTTGCGTTTTTTGCAGTGCACGATATATCCGCGTCGTTCATGTCAAACAAAAAGAACCCTGGCGCCTGGCTTGCGATAAAAAGAGAGTCGTTAGGATAAAGGCTCGCGACTTCATCGATGAGCGTTCCATATGGCGGATTCGTGTAGTGGTGAAATAGCGCGCCGTCAAAGCGGGTGGGGTTCGTGCTGTAAAAGACGATATTCATATCCATACTATATGATGAATTTCGGAAAAAGAAAAGTGGGAAAACTCAAGGAGGGGAATTTGCAACAAGAGCGTCCTGACAATGCCTTGCGAGATTGGTGGGAAACAAGAGCGATACCTGCAAGTCGAGAAAATTTGACAGAAACGCTTTCCTACTTGAATATAAAAAATTCCCAATGCCTTATGCTAAAACACTATGGTCTTAATTTAACTGACCATTATTGGGTGACGACAGAAGACTTGTTGTCTAAAGGAGTAAAATGGGAAAGCATCAACTTTTTTCAAAATGAATTTTCTAAAGATATTGGAAATGTGTTGTTTGGAGATTATTCAAAAAATAAAATTCAACCCTTCCGTTTTGATTCGCCTGATTCAAGCAGTGATGGAGAGTTAAAGAAAAAATGGATAATCAGCAACGGTGTTCGCTGTCTTCTCAAGGGTGGGAGAAAAACATTTCAGCAAGAGCCTTTTAATGAGGTGTTGGTTTCAAAAATGTGCGATGAATTACACATAAATCATGTTCCCTATAAATTGGTAAAGAAGCGTGAAAATCAATTTTTTTCAGCGTGTCCTTGTATGGTGGATGAAAATACAGAATTGATTTCTGCGTGGGAATTGTTTAATGCAGCCAGTAAAAATAATACCATGTCGTATTTTGAACAATTTATAGAGGGGGTGAGAAACTGTAATATATCATTCGATGGCGAGATAAAAAGAAATCTTTCTAATATGTTCACGCTCGATTATGTGGTGGCAAATACAGACCGTCATTTTAAGAATTTTGGTTTTATTCGAGATGCCGATTCATTAGAATGGAAAGGACTTGCGCCTCTTTATGATACGGGAAATTCTCTGTTTTATGATGAAAGCCTTTATAATTTACGGAATCCAAAGTTCAGGCTTCCTGAAAAAATCAAGGCGAAGCCATTCAATTCAAATCAAAAAAAACAATTGGCGCTTATTTATACATATTGTGGGACACCTGATATTGATTTTTCTGTTTTAAAAGAAAAAGAGATTGGAAAATGGTTTGCAAAGCTACTTGGACAAAACCCTCAAAATGATTTTGACCGATGTCATATTTTGGGAACCATTTTGCATAATAGAATTGATGAGCTTCAGAAGGTTATTTTATCTCAAATTTCTTGACTATTGTTTGCCATTTGATACACTTTGTTTATTATGAAACTGAAAGATTTTTTAGCATGGCTTGACGCTTATTTAAATTTTGAAAAAAAACAGACGAAGGGGATTTTTTGGCTTGAGTCCATGAAATTCTTGTGCGACAGACTGGGAAATCCACAGGACAAAATACCGTGTTTTCATGTTGCCGGCTCAAAGGGCAAAGGGTCAACTTCAAAGATGATTGCGAGCATCATCGAAAGCGCAGGATACACATGCGGACTGTACACCTCTCCGCACATAACGGACTTTCGGGAACGGGTGGGGACGGCGAGCGGATTTTTTGCCGATGCTATATACGAAAAGTCTGCGGACGAACTTGTTGACTGCGTTTCGCACATAAGGGATGAGGAGCTTCCAGGAGCTCGCGCGTTCACATGGTTTGAGCTGGTGACAGTCTACGCGTTTTTGTGCTTTAAAAATGCAGGCGTTGACTATGCCGTATACGAAGTGGGATTGGGCGGTCGCCTTGACTCGACAAATGTGGTGCGACCGATGGTGAGCGTGATTACGCAAATTGAGCTCGAGCACACAGAATTCCTTGGCGACACGATAGAAAAAATCGCGGGCGAAAAAGCAGGGATTATTAAGGAGGGAGTTCTTGTTGTTTTGGGACACCAAGGATATGATGTGGCTGTGGAAGTTGTATCTGAATGTGTAAAAAAGTATACAAATAAGTGTATTATATCAGACGATATAATACACTTTAGAGATATAAAATTTGAAAATGCAAGAATGAATGTTACTTTTGAAAGCGATCTTTTTTCCCGCCCCTTGCAATGCGCCATGCGTTTGCTTGGAGAGGCGCAAATTTGGAATGCAAAAGCGGCGTTGTGTGCGGTGAAAGTTGCGCTGCCTGCAATTTCTGAAAATGCGCTGGAGCAGGGGATTTCGGATGCGTTTTTAAATGGGCGGTTTGAAGTGAGAGAGCCGCCGCGCTCCTATCCGCAGATAAAATTCCTTGTGCTTGACGGGGCGCATACAGTGAACAGCATTTCGCTTGTTGTGAAAACAGTGGAGAAGTGTTTTCCGCATTGTTCGTTTGACTTGCTTTTTGCGTGCGCCGCAGACAAAGATGTGGAGGACATCGCGCCGCTTTTTGCGAATAAATTCCTGAATGTTACGCTCACGCGCCCCGGCACGGTTCGTCAAAGCGACATCTCTTTGGTGAAGGCGGCGTTTGAACAGGCGAATATCGCGTTTGAAGCAATCGAAGACTGTGGAGATGCGATAAAAACCGCGCTCGAAAAAGCAAACGAAGAGGGGCACGCGCTTTTGGTTACAGGGTCTTTCTACTTGCTTGCGGAGTGGCCGACCGCGAGTAAATGCACCAATTTCTACTAATCGAAGGTCGGCTCGCACTTTTGCATGCGCAAAAGGTGAAAACGGATTCTGCAATGACAGACCACGGGCGAACATTAGTTTTTACACCAGTTTTTGTTGGTAAAAGTTCGCCTCGCATTTTTTTTGCGCGGCAAAAAAATGTACATCGGTTCTATTTATTTGCGGAGTTTGGCTAGACGCTTCGTTGTTGCGAGCCTGCCTGCTATGCCCCGATTGCGCTAGGGATACGGCGGGCAAGCCGTAGGCTTGTTCCGAACGCTTGTGAGGAATGGAGCGTTAGCGGAACCCAGAGTAGCCCGACCTACGGGTTTTTGCGGTTTTTGCGAAGCAAAAATGGACGCTTTGCGGACTAACAAAACCTCGATAGCAAGCCGCATGGCTTGCGTAGAGAACTCGTTCGCCGTAGGGAGCGCCCAAAAATTGATTTTCGTGAAAGTGAGTCTTCTTGAACTTTTTACACAAGAATTCTTGGAACTCGCTTTGTGATTGCTGTCATGATTTCGTAGGGGATTGTCGCGCTCAATTTTGCAAGGTCTGCGGCATCTGAAAGAGAGCTGTCTTTTCCGCCGTCTTTCAGACCGAAAATGATTGCCGTGTCCCAACGCTTCACGCTTTTGTTGTCTCGTCCGATGTCTACCATGCATTGATCCATGCAAATGCGGCCGACCACAGGGTACGCCTTTCCATTTATTGTTACTTTTAATCCGGGGGAAAGGCGGCGCAAGAGTCCATCGGCATAGCCAATCGGAAGGACGGCGATGTCGGTTTCAGCGGTGGTTTTCCATGTGCGTCCGTAAGAGATGGATGCGCCCGGCTTGAATCGTCTAATCGCGGCGATTTTTGTTTCAAGCTGCATCACTGGCTTGAGGTTCAAATGGATGCCTTTGCTTTCAAGATACTGTTTTGTGACTTCATCAGGATAATAGCCGTACAGGATAATGCCAGGGCGTACCATATCAAGCTGCATTTTTGAATTGGCGATTGCCGCCGCGGATGCGGAGCACGAGCAGATTCCTGGATTAATGCCTTCTGCTTTTATCGCATCGATTGCAGCGGTGAACGATGCGAATTGACTTTCTGTGTACGCTTGATTTTCCTCCGAAATGCTGTCTGAAACTGCAAAATGCGTGAGCATTCCCATAAGTCGTATGTTCTTGGATTCGTCTATTTTTTTTGCAAGGGCGGCGGCTTCGTTTGGGAGACAGCCAATTCTTCCCATTCCCGTGTCGATTGCAAGAAAAACGCCGCGCTTTTCGTTTATACTTTGGTTAATGCTTGGGTTTGGACATGGGGTTTTGTTTGTGCTGGGATTTGGGGGCAGGGCGCATTTTTTAGATGCGTCATCAAAGAGCAAAATCATTTCCTCATCGAAAAGGACGGGAATGATATTGTGCGCCGCCACTTCGTCCAGTTCCTCGGGCGAGCAGGGGCTTAAGAGAAGAAGTTTCGCGTTGATTCCGTTTTCGCGTAATTCGATTCCTTCCTGCACAGTCGCAATGGCAAGAAATTCCGCGCCGCACTCCACCGCAATTTTTGCCGCGGGGACTGCGCCGTTCCCATAACCGTCCGCCTTTACCGCGCAACAAAGCCTCGTTTTCGGATTCAACAGTTTTTTTATTTCAAGAATATTGGAACGCAAATTGTCGCTATATATCAGCGCGCGTGTACATCGCATATTTGTACCTCGATAATTGGTTTGGTGATTGTTCAAGCAGCATGTAGCGACGCATAGTATAGCACAAAAATACGGGATTTGGCTATGAGGGGGAAGAAACAAGGAGGGGAAGGTCTTCCCCTGCGGCCGCACTTCGTTGCGTCCTACCCCTTCTGCGGGAGCGCCCGCAACGCCCCTCTCGAGCAGGGCAATCTGTTGATTTGAACTTTTGCTATTTACAAAAGAGAGAAAATAAAGTAGAATTGTTACTAATATTAGAAATACGATAATTAGTATTTCTAATTATCGTATTTGTTGCGAGAGGTTTTGCCAGTTAAAGAGAATATGAACTACTATTGCATTTTCACGGAGACAGGCAAGGAATCTCATTTCAAGGCAGAGGCAAAGAAACTTCTTGACGCGGAGAATGCGGGTTTTGGCGGGGAATTTTTGATTTTCAGGCAGGTGAAAAAAATTGTGAAGAAAAACAAGGTGTATGACGACCTTCTTTTTCCTGGCTATGTTTTTTTCAAGACAGACGAGACGGACGCGCGGAAATTCCGCGCGCTTACAAAAATCAGCGGCTTTATAAAATTCCTCCCCGAAACCTCCACTATGGAGACGCTCGTGGGCAGGGATTTGGAGATTGTGACGCTACTTGAGCGCGGCGGAGAAGTGCAGGGCTTTGTGCGCGCAAAGTTCGACAAGAACGACAGGATTGTCATCGTTTCAGGACCGTTTTCTGGAATGAAAGGAAAAGTGACTTCCGTGAACCGTCGAAACCAGAAGTTGAACTACAGCATAGAGATGGAGAGCGGCGTGCGCGTGCTGAACCTGTCGTATTTTGACATAGAGAAACAGGACTGGTCTCAGGAGGAGGCCTTGTATATGGCTTCGATGAAGGAGATGGGGTGAGATAGTCTGAAATGAAAACTGCCATCAACCTTCTTGTCAGTTTTGCGTAATATCGAACCCTGTAGGAGCAAAACTGAAGGCGAATGCGCGACAAATATTATATGAGCAACTAGTCGATGCATCCGCCCTGTCATCGCGAGCGGAACGGCACAAGCCGTGCAGTCGAGAAATCTCTTGACGAGAAGACTGTGCGTCCGAGCGAGGTGACCACCGCGTTGACGGCGAAAACGCCGTATGACGCGGGCAGGGGCGAGTGTTTTGTGAAGGAGTTGGTTCAACAGCTTTGGTTTTACGCTGCAAAGAACTTCTTCTCATTGCGTGTCCTTGTTTTACGGTGAATGCGTAATTGACGCGGACTTTTTAGCGGGATGGGGCGAGTTGCCCGACTGCGCTCAATGCGTGGGATGTGCGCCACTCCTGTTTTGGAAAATGGCGTGGCTTGTAACAATTTGGGTTTGAGCCGTGAACTTTGCCGGAGACAAACTGTATTGGGAGTGTGGCTTATGTATAGCCTACACCATATTAACCGCACGTTCTGATTGTAATTTCGTGCTATGCGCTTATGGTGTATAGGTAGGCACTGTGGGTGTCAGCAATGCAATTGTGCGTTTCACTCGTGTTGTGAATGCACGAAACATTAGCCGTAGGCGAACAGGAGCTTGGCTCAAGCACTGTTTGACGCGGTGTCCGTTCTCTTTTTTTTGTGTGGCTCTCTTCTCTTTTGCGTAGGAGAGGAGGGCTGGAGGGCGGAGCGTTTTAAATTTTTGACAAACCGCTTGAAAAAAATCTATTTGAGAACTTTTCAAATAGAAAATGTTTTTTAAGAGAAAGAATTGTGAAAAAAGAAAATAAATTTGAGAACTGTAGTTGTGTAGGTGCTTTTTTATCTGTGTTGTTCTGTTGGTGTCTTTAATGAGCGCAATATGTGCATTTTGTATTTTTTTATTTAAATTTGATGCTATAAAAGCATCTTATAAATTGTTGGCTTTTCTGTTAGCCAGTTTTGGCATCGTGCTGATTTGTTTTTCGGTTTTATGTGCTTCGGCATTAGGTACCTATGTGAAGTGCAAAAAGATTGCAGTGCTAAAAGAGTTGTCCTTTGATTTTGAAGCAACAAAAAAATTTGATTCCATCCCTATAGAAATTACAAGAAAAGTACTCGACAAGGATAAATATAAAGCCTTCGCTAATGTTGTGGCAGATTTATGATGTTTTTGTTGAATGCAGACAATTATATGTCAGAGATTCTTTCTATGATTCAAATAGCGATTGCTTTTGTGACACTGATAGTAACTTGGTATATTCCGAAGAAAATCATGTGGGAGCAAGCATACGCTTCCCTCATTAGTGACTATCGTGGATATGATTTTGCGGCGGCGGTTCAAGGGATAATTCATTTTTTCAAGTGTCAGTGCAACTGTGATGTTAAAAAGATAAAATTAGAGTATGAGATGATTTTTAAGCAGGATTTTATCGATAAGAAAAATAACATTGAACCGCCATTGTCAGGACATTGTGAGATTCAGAAAAATCTTCATTACCAGCGTCGTCTTTTAACACAATTCTATTATCAACTTGATTTATGTGCTAGAACGAATCGATTGTTTATTGGCAAGGCTCGTGTACAACGGGATTTTACAAAAGGAGAGGCGGATATTCTCAAGATTCTATTTTATATGAATCAGGCTGTTGATGAAAGCAGTCTTTTGTTTACAGATATTTCTACATCGGATCGTATTAGACGGTATGACCATGTAAAGGGAATGAACAGCTATATCAGCCATATTGCAAGGGTGCTTTCAAAGTCTGACAGGAAAATAAAGTAAGTATCTTTATAAATGGGAATAATCTGTAATTTTGCAATGGAAGAATCAACGCAAACCACATCATACACCTCCTCCACGAAGCGCATCGCGAAGAACACTCTGATGCTCTACTTCCGACAGATACTGATAATGCTCGTGTCACTGTACACGGTGCGCGTGGTGCTCGCCACTCTCGGGGCGGAGGACTACGGAATTTACAATGTGGTTGCGGGCGTGGTGGTGATGTTCGCGTTCGTGAACAACGCTATGGCGAGCGGCACTCAGCGATTCCTCAACTTCTACCTCGGTAAGAACGACGCGAAGAGGACGAACCAAGTGTACAGCGCGAGCCTCGTGATACACGCGCTCATCGCCCTGTTCTTTGTCGTTGTGGCGGAGAGCGCGGGGCTTTGGTTCGTGGGGCGGAAGTTGAACATTCCTGCTGAGCGGCACGGCGCGGCGATGACAGTCTACCAATTCACAATTTTGACGACCGTGTTCTCAATCTTGAGGGTTCCGTACAACGCCACGGTCATCGCCTACGAGCGCATGAGCTTTTTCGCCGCGCTCTCGATTGTGGAGGCGGCTTTGAAGCTCGCCGTTGTGTTCCTCCTGCAAATTTCATCGTTTGACAAGCTTGTTTTCTACGCGTTCCTTTTGGCCGCCGTGGCGTTTCTGGTCACCACCATCTATAAAGTTTACTGCAACCGCGTTTTCCCCATAGCGCACTATAAAAAGGTCAATGACTTCGGCTTCGTGCGGGAGCAATTATCGTTCAGTGGCTGGAGCCTCTTCGGGGCGGTGGCGAATGTGAGCTGCTCGCAGGGAACGAATGTTGTCCTGAACATGTTCACGAATGTCACGGTGAACGCGGCGATGGGAATCGCGAACCAAGTGAACTCCGCCGTCTACAGCTTCGTGGGGAATTTCCAGACGGCATTCAACCCGCAGATAGTGAAGAGCTACGCGGAGGGAAACAAAAAGTATTTTATCGACCTGATTTGTGGCGCGTCGAAGGTCGCCTTTTTCCTGCTAACATTCCTGACCGTGCCGCTGCTCGTGAACTGCGAGCTAGTGCTTTCCGTGTGGCTGAAGGATGTGCCAGAGTATTCCGTGCGCTTCGTGCAGTTGATTTTAATTTGGTCGCTGATTGACTCGTGGAACGGACCACTGTGGATGGCAATTCAGGCGACTGGGGACATACGGAGGTATCAAATCCTCATAAGCCTTTTCATATTCCTGAACCTTCCGTTCACGATAGCGGCGTTTTTGCTGGGGGCAAGCCCCGAATGGATTCTAATCATCAGGATTGCGATAAATTTGTTCAACACATTCTGGAGGGTGTTCTTCCTGCATCCGCGAATCGGACTGCCGAGGCGACGCTTTGTGTTTGGGGTGCTTTTAAGGTGCTCGCTTGTGTTCGCGGCGAGCCTCGCGCTTACATCTTTTTTCGGAGGGCTTTTCAGCGGAAGTGTTCCCCGTTTCTTTGCGACATGCCTCGCCAGCGTCGCCTTGAACGCTGCGCTCGTCATGGCTTTCGGGATGGGCACGGACGAGCGGAGGGCGGCCCTCTCATTTGTGAGGGGCAGGCTGGGAGGTGCAAGATGAGCAGCGTTTCAACGCTGGAAAAGACGCGGTGCTACTCCTGTCGCTCATGCTTCCTTTCATGCCCAAGGGACGCGATTGAGATGGTGGAGGATGAGGAGGGGTTCTTCTATCCCGAGGTGAATGACGGGAAGTGCGTTGAATGCGGGATTTGCGCCGCAAGATGCCCGGCGATGAATCCTCCCGTTCGGGAGAATTTCACGCAGACAAGCAGGGCGGTGTGGCTGAAGGACACTGAAAAGCTTCTCCAAAGCTCGTCGGGCGGACTGTTCGCGGGACTTGCCGAGTGCGTGCTTGATGATGGCGGCGTTGTGTTCGGTGCGGCATACTATGGCGACTTGAAGGTCGGGCAAACCTTCGTTGAGTCAAAGGACGACCTGTGGAGACTGAAGGGGTCTAAATATGTCGAGAGCGGCACTGGCGATTCCTTCAGACAGGCGAAGGAATTTCTGGATGGCGGACGGAAGGTTTTTTATTCGGGGACTCCCTGCCAGATTGCGGGCTTGAGAAGATACCTCGCGCGGAACTATGAGAATTTGCTCACCGCCGACTTGATTTGCCACGGCGTGCCGTCCCAAAAGCTGTGGCGGAAGTACCTTGAGTGGCTTGGAGCTAGGACGGGCGGAAGGATAATTTACTATGGATTCCGCGACAAGGATGTGGGGGGATGGAGTTGCGGCGGCAAGACTAAGACTAAGACTAAGACTAAGGTCATAGATGGCTCTTGCGACCCGTACTACGCGAGCTTCCTCCGATGCGAGACATATCGCGAGAGTTGCTATTCGTGTCCGTTCTCATCGATGGAGCGTCCGGGCGATGTGACGATTGGGGATTTTTGGGGAATTGAAAAATTCCATCCTGAAATAGACAGGACAAAGGGTGTTTCATGCTTAATAGTGAATTCCGAAAAGGGAAAGAGAATGTTGGAGAAGTGCTCTGACAAATTCAACTTTATTGGCACTTCATTGGAAGAAGTTTTTGCCATGAATAGGAATCTTCGCCATCCTTCTGAACGCCCCGAAATACGCGGAGACATTTACAATGGCATTGACGGTGAAAATTTAGACAAGTATTTTTCCAAGTTTAATAGAGAGAATGAATATTTATTGAGTGTCAGAAGAATGATTTCTAAAGTTGTGCCAAAGGAAGCAAAACGATTTATAAAAAGAGTGTGCGGAGGCATGAAAAGATGAGGATAGGAATCCTAACAATGCATAGGGTTGTAAACTATGGTTCGTTCTTGCAGGCGTTCGCTTTAAAACAACTTGTAAAAGAAATTGTTCACGATGATGATTGCAAGATAGAGTTCATAGATATAAGAAAAGGCGTTCCATTATATAAAAATTCAATAATAAAAAAATTTGGTATATATTGTTCTTATATAATCAGTGGAAAGTTTTTAGAAAAAGTGAGACAGCGTGAATTTTCCAAAGGATTATGTAAACAATTTGAAAGAGATTTTTATCCTATGTTGGGAAAAATTTCATCTCCAGATTCTCAGGAGTATGACATAGTTATTATTGGAAGCGATGAAGTTTTTAATTGCTGTCAGAATTCAACATGGGGCTTCACGACACAGTTATATGGAGATGTTCAGCATGTGAAAAAAATATTTTCTTATGCAGGTTCTTTTGGAACTACAACATTGGATGAATTGCATAAATTTGACTTAGAAAATGAAATATTGAATTCTTTAAACGCATTGTCTAGTATTTCTGTTCGTGATAAAAACAGCAAAACGATAATTGAGACTTTGACAAATAGGCAAGCATTGATGCATTTTGATCCTGTTCTCATTTACGGATATAAAAAAGAAATTGCAAATTTATCAGATTTTAAAAGTGATGAGGATTTTATCGTTGTATATTCATATAACGGCAGAATAAAGTCTAATGCAGAAATTTCCGCTGTAAAGGAATTTGCAAAAAATCATAAATCGAAAATTTACACAATATTTTGCTGTTATAGTTGGGCGGATAGAACCATAGTTCCTGAAACACCTATGTATGTTTTGAAGATTTTTCAAAAGGCGAAATACATTATTACTGATACTTTTCACGGAACGATTTTTTCGATTATCACGCACAAGAAATTTTGTGTTTTCTCTAGGAATACAAACATAGAAAAACTCACCTCCCTTTTAGAGCCTTTAAATTTGACTCATCACATTGTTGACAGTCCTGACAATATATCGCGTATGGAAATGGTTGTAACACAAAGCATAGACTACGAAGAAATCGAAAGTATTCTGACAAATGAAAGAATCCGCTCAAAAGAATTTTTATTGAAAGAATTGCAATGCGGAGAAGAGAAATGAAAAGCCTTGCGGTGAAAAGGAATCTCCAATTATCGTTCATGTTCTACTTAAGTCTTTCGCCTTGCATTTTCCTTATATCGTTTTTTGGAACTGTATATGCGAATTCATTAAACCCAATCATGTTTGGATTTGTGATTTTCTATGTTTACACTATGCTTTTTTCAATACGATTTTTCGGTTTGTTGTCGCTTTACTGCATTTTTCTTTATACAAGCGCATTTTTTATATACGATTGCTTTTTTTTTACACTATTTTTTGATGAAAATTTTTTGCTACAAACTTTTCCAGTCAGACTTCGTTTTGATGAAAAGGTTGGATTCATTTTTATAATAGTGTGCTTTGTGTCTGTTTATGTTATGCATATAAGTTATTGTTTGATTGACAAAAAAAGATACAAAAGAATAAATGTGCTTACGAGGAACAATGATTTAAATAAATTTGGAAAGTTTCTAATGCTTGTTTTTTTTGTTCCAGTCATCGTAAAGCTTATGATACAGTTTAATTATGTTCGAATTCATGGGTATCTTTCTATATATAGGGGAGGGCTTGAAGAAATTTCATATCCTTTTTGGACAGCAGGCTCATTCATATTTTTTATTTCCGGCTACTGTCTTTTTCTTGCGTCTGGTCCATATAAAAAAGAGTACCTTGTATTTAGCATAATGTGTTTTTTTGTATATTTTGCAAATTCCTTGAAAGGGCAAAGAGGAGGTTTTTTAGCCGTTTTATTGTATTTGATTTATTATTATACAAAACATTTTAATGTGAAATTGCGATTAAAAAAAATTTTATTGATGGGTGTATTCTTTATAGCCTTTATTTTAATTTTAGGAAATCTAAGAAACTCTTATGGAGGCAACAAAAAAAATAATACAAAAATAAATACTAAAGAGCTGATAGGCAAGACATTATATACTCAAACTACAACTCGCGCAGTTCCTATGCATGTTATTAAAGGAGGGCTAAAATATCATAACTATCCTTTTATTTTCTCATCTTTTACAAAACCATTTTTGCGATATAAATATCCTAGTGAATCGGGGCAAACAGATTTAATTGCTCAAAAGTACAATAAGTCTACTGCTGTAATAACATACAATGTATCGAGGGCAGCCTATCTAAATGGAAATGGACTTGGAAGTTCTTTTATTGCAGAGGCTTATGATTGTTTTGGTTTCTTTGGTTTAATTGTATTTAGTGTTATTCTTTCTTGGTTTTTTGTCTTTTGTGATTTTTCAAGAGTAAATCCAAAACGCATTTTTGTACCAATTTTATTTTTTATAATTCAAAACATTCCCATTTTACCACGCGCCAATATTTTTAGATTTTTGGATACTGACCCCGTAGCAATTATTTTTGCATACATCTTGTTTCTTGTTGGGACGATTGCAGTTTATGTATTCAAGTTTCAGTGGAGGAGCCGTTAAAATGACAGTTGCAATTTTTATAAATAATATTTCAAATGGAGGAGGAACAGAAGTCGTATCAATAGCATATGCAATGCATCTGCTTGAGCAAGGGGATGAAGTGCATTTTGTAACAATGGGTTTCAAAGGTACTCCAAAGGAATTGGAGAATACACAAATGAAAATTCATTCATTGCAAATGGATGATAAACAGGTCTCTTTAAGTTCCCTACAGATTGATGATGCAGTTAATTATTGCAAAAAAATGAAAATAGAAAGAGTTGTTTTTGTGGTCAATGTGCCTTCAACTCCTGTAGGTAATTTAAATTTAATACTGGATATTTTTCATTTTTCAAAAGTTGAAGTTGTATTTCATAGTTCCCCGAAAAGTTATTTGAAGCGTTATTGGAATAGTGAACACGGTGTGATCGGGAATCTTTTGAGGATAGCAAAGACTAAGTTTAAAATTGCACCTTATGCAAGGAAATTCATAAAGACCTTGTATAAAAATAATGTGAAAATTTTTACATTAAACCATGGTTGCCAGCGAGAAATGAAAAAATATTATGGCACTCAATCGGAAATTAGATACAATCCTTACACTTTTATCGAATTGGATTTACAGAGAAAAAAGAATATCGTTACTTATTGCGGTCGCCTTGCTCCTGAAAAAAATGTGTTTCTTTTACTAAAGTCATGGAAAGTTGCAAAAACCAATGGCTGGAAATTGCGCCTTATTGGAGATGGAGTGCAACGAAATTTTTTAAAAAAATTTTGCGAAAGAAATAAATTGAACAATGTTGAGTTTTTAGGAAGTGTGCCACATACAGAAATTTATAGTTTTATGGCGGAAAGCAAAGTTTTTTGTTTGACAAGTTTTAACGAGGGCTTTCCTACCGTTGTCACAGAAGCTATGAATATGGGCAATGCGATAATCACAACAAAATTTGATGGATTGAGTGATGAACTGCTTAATTCTGAAAATTGCATTATTGCAAAAGCGAATGCCAGAAGATATTCACAGGCATTGAATAAAGTACTATTGAATGCCTCGTTAGTAACAAAAATGGGAGAAGCTGCTTACGAACGGTGTAAGGAATTTTATTTTTCAAAGGAATATTTGGAAAAGATAGATTAGTGATTTCTAAACAGGAAAAGTTGGATGTGAAGATGGTTTTTTCGAGGTGAATTATGACCAGTACAAATAAAACAAAAGATGATGGCTTTCCAGTAGACTTTGTAATCCCATGGGTGGATGGAAGCGACCCCGAATGGATTCGGGAATTTAACAAGTACGCGCCAAAGGAAAATCAGCGCGATGTGGACGCGAGCGTTCAGCGTTACCGTGACTACGGGTTTTTGCGTTACTGGTTTCGCGGTGTGGAAACGTTTGCGCCGTGGGTACGGAAAGTGCATTTTGTAACCTGTGGGCAGAAGCCCGACTGGCTCAACCTTGATGCGCCTAAGCTGCATTGGGTGAAACATTCAGACTACATTCCGCAGGGATGTCTGCCAGTTTTTTCTGCCAATCCAATAGAACTGTATATGCACAGAATTCCTGGTCTGTCGGAAAAAATCGTCTATTTTAATGACGATTTTTTCCTGACTAGACCAATCAGGAAAAATTTCTTCTTCAAGAAAGGGCTACCCTGCGACAGCGCAGTTATGAATGCAGAGGCTGGAAGCGGAACTTTGATGACTGCGATATTGTTCAATGATTTGGATGTTATAAACAAAAAATTTAACAAGCGAAAAACAATTGCGCGGCATTTTTTCAAATGGTTCAATTTAAAATACGGTTCATCTTTTTTTCGCAATGTATGTCTTATCCCATGGCCGCGTTTTACAGGATTTATGCAGCCGCATTTTGCTCAGGCGTTTGAAAAATCTGCGATTGAAGAGGTTTGGAATGAATTTGGAGAAGTCCTGCATCGAACATGCAATGAGAAATTTAGAAGCGTACATGATGTGAATCAATGGCTTTTCCGTGAATGGCAGTTTTGCAAGGGTGAATTTCATCCAGTTCATCCTTTTAGGGGCAAATGTTTTTTTTCGATTGATGATGACATAGATACTATCGTTTCGGCGATTGAAAAGCAGAAGTATTTTGAGATCGTTATTAACGATAGTGATGAAAATGACTATGAGGATAGAATTGAAAGGATCAAAGCGGCGTTTGAGAAGATACTTCCAAAAAAAAGCGGGTTTGAAAAATAAGGGAACAAAAGGTATATCATAAGGTTTATCAAAAATGATTCATCAGTCCAAGTGTAAAATTTTGATATAACTTGCTATAATATCCAAATGAGCAAATTATATATTATTGGCAATGGTTTTGACCTTTATCATGGTTACAAAACAAGATATTTAGATTTTAAAGAATATCTGAAAAAGAATGGATCTGAATACCCTATAGGAAGTTCGTTTCATATTTCTGATTTGTTTTCCGATGTGGACGAAAGCACATGGTGTGATTTAGAAAATGAGTTGCCCAATATTGATTTTTCAGCATGGGCATCTTGGTTTTCTTCTAGTTTAGATTCGGATTTAGAGGACAAGGAATTTGATTGGGAAGTTGCAAGAAACAAGTCATTGCTTGAAGACTTCAAAGAAATTAAAGAAAAGATGCTGAATGCCCTTTCATGTGCCTTGAATGATTTCATTCTTGATGCAACAGAAAATAAAATATCCAAACAAATCGAATTTGAAAAACTGTTCAGCACGACTGATAAGTTTATCACCTTTAATTATTCCTATACTTTGGAAAATATTTATTCTATCAAGCCAGATAATATTTTACATATTCATGGAGTGGCAAAATCCAGATATGTTAGAAATGATGATTATTTATACGGAACTTTATATAATGAAGTTCCTATAATTTTTGGTCATGGAAGAGATTTCGTATTAGAAGATGACGATGCTGAAAATGATTTTTTTAGTCCTCATCGAATTCTAAATTCAGTTTCAAATAATTTGAGAAAATCATATCAGATTGACCGTTTTGGAGATTTTGTATCTAAGTTTAATCCTTTGGAAATTGAAATTATTGGGCATGGATTTGGCAAAGTTGATTTTCCTTATTTTAAAAAATTAAATGAATTGCTTAAACCGTCCGTCAAAATTGTATATCGGCTGCATGATGAGAAAGAGTTGAATAATAAAAGAAAAGTTTTGAAGAATATATTTGGCAAGAGGAATATAGTTATTAAGGATTATGCTGGTAATGTTTTGTAGTTAAAATTTTACAAGACTGAAAAAGCTAATTTTCTAATTTATATGAATTTATATTGATTGTCCTATTAGGGGGATAAGCGTATATGAAAATAGTCTACGATGATATAATTTATTCTTTGCAAAAATCTGGCGGAGGTTCCGTGTATTGGACTGAAGTTACGAAACGGATAACAGAGAATTGTATCCATTATGCATATAATAATGCAAATACGAATTTTTTTTACGATGAAAATAATTTTGAAATCAATAAAAAATGGTCTTCATGTTTTTTAATGCTTAAACGGTATTTGAATTTAAATTTACATGAAAAATTTCCGTTTATCTTTCATTCAAGTATGTATCGGTATTGCAAAAGTAAAAATGCAATAAATATAACGACAGTGCATGATTTTACATACGAATATTTTAGAAGGGATTTAAAATCAAATTTACATAAAATTCAAAAGAAGAATGCCGTTATGCATAGCGATGGCGTTATTTGCATTTCTGAAAATACTAAAAATGATCTTTTGAAATTTTATCCTAATTATAAGGGAAAGATAAAAGTTATATACAACGGATATTCAACGGATGACTATTTTTATGAACACAATATAAAAAAGACAAAAAATGTGCTTTTTGTCGGTTCTCGGTCGGAATATAAGCGTTTTGATGTTTGTGTTCACATTGTGCAAGAATTGCAAGATTGTTGTCTGTATATCGTAGGCGGAGGAGCGTTGTCTTACTCTGAGATGGCACTGCTAGAGAAAAATCTTCACGGTCGATACAAAAAAATCGAATATGTGTCAAACGATGATTTAAAGAGGCTCTATAATGAAGCATTTTTTTTATGCTATCCGAGCGAATATGAGGGCTTCGGAATTCCTATAGTTGAAGCTCAAGCGTGTGGTTGTCCTGTTGTATGTCAAAAGAAATCCAGTGTTCCAGAGGTAGCGGTGGATGCGGCTGTATATATTGATTCTGATGATATGCATCTATCCTTGGAAGCTATAAAGAAACTGTATGATTCCCATATATATGATTCAATTCAAAAAAGCGGATTAGAGAATGTGAAACGCTTTTCATGGGATAAATGTGCATCAGAAGTAAAGTCATTCTATGAAGATGTATATTCAGAGAGTATGGATAAGAAAACGAAGGGCAACTGAAATTGTTGGCTCTTGATTTAAATTGCTATGAAACGAACTATCAGAGAAATTTTATATTTATTTTATTGCTTGTTGTATACAAAGTGTACAATTCCATTTGCGCGTTTATTGCGATTGCCTATTGATATTCGTGGCAAAAAAGGTATTAGTTTTGGACATAGACTTACGACTGGATATGGCTGTCGTTTGGAGTCATTTTCAAAGAATGGACGCAAATCTTTATTTTTTGGAGATGATGTTCAGATAAATGATTATGTACATATCAATGCGTTGGAGAGCGTCCGAATTGGCAACAATGTGCTGATTGCAAGCAAAGTTTTTGTAACGGATTTGTTGCACGGCTCTTACAAAGGTGATGAAAATGATTCAGAGCCGGATAGCATCGCAAAGGAACGTCCTCTTTCATCAAGTCCTGTTTGTATTCAGGACAATGTATGGATTGGTGAGTTGGTTTCCGTTCTGCCTGGTGTTACTATTGGCAGGAATTCAATAATTGGCGCAAATAGCGTTGTGACAAAATCAATACCTGAAAACTGCATTGCGGCAGGAAATCCCGCAAAGGTCATAAAACAGTTCAATCTAAAAACAAAGCGTTGGGAACGCGTGTAAAAATCTTCACATTATAATTCTGGAAAAATCAAAAGAAAATTCTCATTATTGGCACAAACGGCTGTATTGGGGCAGGTGTGGTCAGGGCATTGTTTGTGGAAATAAATAAAAACTATGGAGGTTTCTATGCATAAAAATATTCTCATAACAGGTGGGGCGGGATTCATTGGCTCGCATATAGCGTTGAAACTCGTTCAGCAGGGACGCACTGTCACAGTTCTTGACAACCTTACAAAACAGATTCATGGCGAAAATCCCGATTCATCCCAATTGTACAATTCCATAAAAGGAAAGGTGCGATTTATTCTCGGTTCTGTAACGGATAGGGCAGTGTTGGAAGAGGCTCTTGAAAATCAAGATGTAGTGATTCATCTTGCGGCTGAAACAGGAACCGGTCAGTCGATGTATGAAATAGAAAAATACTGCGGCACGAACATTGGCGGAACTGCGTTGCTTTTGGACATTCTTGCGAATAAAAATTGTTCTGTGAAAAAGGTGATTGTTGCAGAGAGTCGGGCAATTTACGGAGAAGGAAAGTATTTCTGTGAGCAGTGTGGAACGGTTTATCCGTCAGCAAGGCTTGAAAAAGATATGGGTGTCGGCGACTTTTCGGTAAAATGCCCTCAATGTGGAAGATCGGTGCAGTTGGTTTCTACGACGGAGGATTCTCTGTTGCATCCATCCTCTGTATATGGAATTACAAAGCAGGTGCAAGGGCAGCTTGTGCATTGTGTCTGCCAGTCGTTGGGCATTTCTTCGGTTTCTTTTAGGTATCAAAATGTATACGGTCCAGGACAGAGTTTGAAGAATCCATATACAGGTATCCTTTCAATTTTTAGCAATGCTTTGCGGCAGAATCATGACATCAACATTTTTGAGGACGGAACAGAAAGCCGCGACTTTGTATATATTGATGATGTGGCAGATGCAACGATTCTTGCAATTGACAATGAAAATTGTACAGGAATGGCATTCAATGTTGGAACGGGTACGGCGGTCGATGTGCTGACGGTTGCGGAAGAGTTGAAGAAATTTTACAAATCGTCCAGTGCGATTTCCGTGACAGGCAACTACAGGACCGGCGATATACGGCATAATTTTGCAGACATTTCACTAGCAAGAAAAATTCTTGAATATGAACCTAAATATACATTTGAGTCTGGGCTGAAAAAATTTTGCGAGTGGGTTTTGACACAGCCTATTGAAACGGACAATTACAAGAAGTCACTGGATGAGATGAAGGAAAAGGGATTGTATAAATAAATTTGTTGGAATGGAGTTATATTAAATATGAGTAGTCTAAAATCCAAAAAAATTTTGTTTTTTACTACAAATTTTTTTGGTTATGAAAGTGTCATAAAGGAAGAAATGGAACGAAAAGGTGCCAAGGTTCATCTTTATGATGAACGGGGCAATCTATCTTCAATTGAAAAAATTATTTTACGAAAATTTCCAATTTTGCTATACAGAAAAATAAATAGATATTATAAAAAAATTATAAATACAGAAGTAAAATTTAATCCTGATTTTATTTTTTTCATATCTCCAGAAAGCATTACACGAAAATGCATGGCTCAGTTTCATGAGCAGTTTCCGCATGCAAAATTTATTTTGTATATGTGGGATTCTATAAGGAATATCAACGCAAAGTTTGTTTATCCTATGTTTGATTATCGTTTGTCGTTTGATTCTTCTGACTGTAACCGCTATGGTTTCAAATTCCGACCTTTGTTTTTTATAAAATCATTTGAAAATGAAAAGCCAAAGGATAATTTTCTATATGATTTTAGTTTTATCGGAACAATTCATAGCGATAGAGCAAAAATTCTTTATAAATTGAAAAAAGAATTTGAAAAAAATGGGAATAAATATTTTTTTTATTTGTATGTACCAGGAAAATTTATGTTGGTCTTGCGTTACATATTGAATCCTTATGTGCGTAAACTGAAATCATTTGTTTATACATCAGCAATGAAAAAAGATGATATAGCTAATATTTCAAAACATAGTCGATGTATTATTGATATAAATCATCCGAAACAAAATGGACTTACTATGCGTACCATAGAAATGCTAGGATTAGAACAAAAAATTCTTACTACAAACAAAGAAATACAACAATATGATTTTTACCAACCAGAAAATCAGTTGGTTTTGGATAGGCATAATCTAACTATAAATTTTGCCAATCTTGTCAAGCCATATATATCAACTCCTAAAGAAACTTATTGTAAATATAAAATATCTTCTTGGTTAGAAGATATTTTTGCTTGTAGTGGGGAAAAAGAATAAATATATTTTCGCCTTACATAAATTCAAAGGTATAAGTATTTTCGTTTTATGGTTTTTGTCATTTACACACACACAATCACAAAGACATTTTTCAAGTATGAAAAAACACATTCAAATAAATGATTTTTAAGGTAGGTACTAGATATGGATACTTCGTCTGTAAAATGGAAAGTCCAATTGTTCAAGCTCAATTTTGATGGGCGGGAGCAACAGGCTGTGCAGAATGTTCTTGATTCTGCATGGATTACGATGGGGCAGAGGACGCTTGACTTTGAGGATGCGTATTGCAAAATGCTCGGTCAGGGAACGAAAGGGCTTGCTGTTTCAAGCGGCACGGCGGCGTTGCATATAGCGTTGCTTGCACTTGGCATAGGTGCTGGCGATGAAGTTATTACGCCGTCGCTGACATTTATTGCCGACCAAAATACTGTTCGCATGGTTGGCGCGAAGAATGTGCTCGCTGACATCACATCGTTGGAAGACTGGGCGATGAGTCCTGCCGACATCGAGGCGCGAATAACGCCGCGCACAAAGGCGGTAATGATTGTTCATTATGCTGGATTTTCCTGTGACATGGATGCAATCTGCGACATCTGCAAGCGGCACAATCTGAGCTTGATAGAAGACTGCGCCCACACTCCGGGGGCGACATACAAAGGGCGGCATTTGGGAACATTTGGAGATGTAGCCGCCTTTAGTTTCTTTACAAACAAGAACCTGTCGGTAGGCGAGGGCGGCATGGTTGTTGCAAGGAATGAGGATTTATTCAGGAAGTTGAGGGGGCTTCGTTCCCACGGAATGAGCCAGCCTTCTTTTGACAGGTACAAGGGCAGGGCGATTTCTTATGACATTGAAATGCCGGGATTGAACTATCGCATTGACGAAATGCGTGCCGCGCTCGGCCTTGTGCAACTTGAAAAACTTGCGGACGCAAACAGCAGACGGACGGAGTTGGTAAAGCACTATTATTCCCTGCTTGACGGCGTGAAAGGCATTTCTATCCCATTTCGGCACTTTGATCGGGGTGTTCCGAACTATCATATTATGCCTATTCTTTTGAATAAAGACATTGACAGAATGAAAGTGATTGAATGTATGAAGTCTGATGGAATCCAAACGAGCATCCATTATCCGGCAATCCAAAAATTCACCGCATACGCTGGAATTGTCAATGCGACTCCGAAAGCGGAATATGTGACGGAGCATGAACTTACGCTGCCGTTGTATCCGACTATGACGATGGAAGAAGTGGACGCAGTGTGCGCATCCTTGATTGGGGCGTTGCATGATTAGGTTTTTTGATATTTTATTTTCCTTTCTTGCGATTCTTATTCTGCTGCCGTTTATGCTTCCCATAATGATTGCACTGAAGTTGACGGGCGAGCATTATATTTTTTACCAGCAGCCTCGCATTGGAAAGGGTGGAAAGGAATTTAAAGTTTTGAAATTTGCAACTATGCTGAAGGACTCTCCAAACATGGCGGGCGGCGTTCTCACCCAGAAAAATGATCCACGTATTCTTCCGATGGGAAATTTCCTCCGCAAGACGAAAATCAATGAGTTGCCGCAACTGGTGAATATTTTTATAGGACAGATGAGCGTCATCGGCCCGCGTCCGCAGGCAAAGTCGCATTACGATTTGTACTCCGATGAAGTAAAGTCAGCTATTGACAGTGTGCCTCCAGGACTTTCTGGGCTTGGCTCGGTTGTGTTCCGTGATGAGGAAGATATGCTGAGCGCTGTTGCGGGGGACAGGGACGCGTTTCATGATACAGTTATCGCCCCCTATAAAGGCGCGCTTGAAATATGGTTCGTGCGGCACAGGTCTGTAGGAGTGTACTTCAAGTTGATTTTTCTCACCATACTTGTAGTCCTGCGCCCATCTTCAAAGGCATGGCGCACTGCTTTCAAGGACTTGCCACTAGTGCCAGATGAGTTGGCGGAGTATATCTGACAACCGTCTTTTGCAAGTCTATCGTACTCCGCTTGACTTTTTGTACAGTTTGCTCTATTTTTATACTATGAGTAGGATAACTGAGTCGTCTACGTCTCGGAAGGGAAAACAGAGGTTGTTCTCGCAGGCAGGAGCGATTGCCGTTGCAGCTGCCCGAAATAAGGGGCTGCCCATTACCTATGCATCGGAAAACCGCATTGTTCGTGAATACCCGGACGGCACAACAGAAGTCCTTGAGACAATCGAAGCCGTTCCGCAGGTAAGTCTGCCCAAGACATTTTCAATTAAGTGATGGGCATAAAACGATTGCGGATTTTTGCCGGTCCAAACGGGTCGGGAAAATCAGTTCTGTATGATTATCTTCTTTCCCTGCAGTTCTTTCATCAATATTTTTATATAAATGCTGACAAGATTGCAAAAGGTCTTGCTGATGGATACAGTTGCGTAAACTGGCCGGTTGCTATTAGTGACTCGGATTTTTTTTCGTATGTGGAAAAATCTTCATTTTCAAAACTGATAAAATTGGATGAGCTGAAGGCAAACTTGACAATAATGAATTCCTTGTTTACATGGAGAGGAGGAGACGAAGGGCTGACATATATATCAGCTTGTATCGCCGACTATATGCGTGGTAGGTTGTTCTGCTCTTCGTCATCCTTTGCCTGCGAGACAGTATTTTCGCATCCTTCAAAAATCGACTTCATAAAAAAAGCTAAGGAAAATGGTTTTAAAATAAACCTTTATTTTATTGCGACGCGAAATCCGTTAATCAATCAGGAGCGAGTTGAAAACCGTGTAAAATCTGGCGGGCATGATGTTCCGCCGACAAAATCGTTTCGCGTTACAATCGATGTCTTGACAATCTATATGAAGCAGTTTGTTTGTGCGACAAGACATTTCTATTCGACAACTCCGAGTCAAAGTCGGACTTCACCTACAATAACTTTGCAGAAGTCATAGGCTGGTCATGCCACATCATTTCAACCCCTATTCCAGAATGGTTTGTGACATCCATTTACAATAAAATGCCGCAGTGCTGATTTTCAATGCGGATTTTTTAACTTTCAATACAGATTGAATTTTCTCTTTCTTTTCAGACGGTAAATATTCTGTTCTGAAACTATAGTTTTACATATTTATAATTTTCTCATTTGCTTATTCAAATTTTTTTTACAGGAGACTCAATCTATGGATACTATTCTTCCTCTCATCGGGCGGACTGCGCCTTTGTTTGAAGCGGACATTGCGGGAAACGAGCAGTTGTTTTCGGAAATTGTGTGCGAGTCGCGCTTTCTTGTAATCGGCGGGGCGGGCACAATCGGGAGCGCAATCTGTCGCGAACTGTTCGCACGGAATCCGCGCGTCCTTCATGTTGTTGACATCAGTGAAAACAATATGGTGGAGCTGGTACGCGACATCCGCTCTTCGCAAGGATACGGTGATGGCGAGTTTGCCACTTTCGCGCTCGACTGCGGCTCTGACATTTTCCGCGCGTTCATCGAATTCCAAAAAGGCCGCATCGGCGGATATGACTATGTGTTTAACACATCGGCGCTCAAACATGTCCGTTCGGAAAAAGACGCGTTCACGCTCATGCGTATGGTCGACGCGAACATCTTCAACACTGACAGTACGATGCAGATGTCGCGGGATTTCGGGGCGAAGAAGTATTTCTGCGTTTCCACGGACAAGGCGGCGAACCCAGTGAACATGATGGGTGCGTCCAAGCGGATTATGGAGATGTTCTTAAACCGCCGTTCTGTGGAAATGCCTGTTTCAACCGCGCGCTTTGCGAATGTGGCTTTTTCTGATGGCTCGCTTCTCTACGGCTTCAACCGCCGGCTCGAAAAGAACCAGCCGCTTTCAAGCCCGAACGATGTGCGCCGTTATTTCGTTACGCCGAAGGAGGCGGGGCAGTTGTGTTTGATGAGCTGTCTGCTCGGCGAGAACCGCGATGTGTTTTTTCCAAAATTGAACGAACATTTAAATCTTGTGACATTTTCAAGCATTGCGGTGAAGTATCTTGAGGGCATGGGATACGAGGCAGTCGAGTGCGCAACGGAGGACGAGGCGAGAAGCCGTGTCGCGGAGTTGAAGACACAGGGCAAATATCCCGTGTATTTTTTCAAAAGCGACACGACTGGCGAAAAGGACTTCGAGGAATTTTTTATGGAAGGCGAGACGCTTGACATGGGGCGGTTCGAGTCCGTCGGCATAATAAAAAACGATGTGATTTATGACGAGGAAAAACTCCAAATGTTCACGAGCGCGATTGCAGAAATGCGCCAGCGTGGAAGTTGGACGCGTGCCGAGTTGATTGCGCTATTCAACAAGATGATTCCGGAGTTCAACCACAAGGAAACAGGCAAGTTCTTGGACGGGCGGATGTAGGTGGAACTGTCTTTTTATACATTGCAGGATATGACCACGCATTTCGAAAGACGAAATATTTTTAATCAACGATAGCAGATTTTTATGCTTTATGGTTGTTATGAATTTTAAGACTTCTCTTTATTAGAAATATCATAATCAATAATATCATTTCGCAGTTTTTGCAAAAGGGCGTATTTATTGTCATTATGAAATATGGTCTTTTTTATTTCCTCTGGAGAAATCAAATCCTTTTTATTTATAATATCGCTTAAAAATTTGATGTTGCTGTCAGGATATTTTTTCTTTAAGTCCATTAAATACAAAGCTTGAGATTTTATTGCGATGTTGTTATATCTTTCTTCAAGCAAAAAAGCTTTGACAGCCTTTTCATAAGCAGTATTTTTGTTTATATCAAAAAGAATTCCATAATTTTCAAGATTTTTTGAAAACACAGGAGAGTAATGCCATTTGTTGTCTGTTTCCAAACTTTCATCTTGATTTGATTGCTCAGATTTTTCATTAGTTTTCTGTTCTTTCTTGTCTGAACTTTTATCATGTTTTTGTGGATAAACTTTTATTGTTAGATTATTATCCATGTCATATTTTTTACTAACAGGAGAAATCTGCAACAAATCTTTCCTTAATAATAAACTTGGATTTAAAGAATAAAATTTTATAAAATTGCTTCGACCTTTTATTCTGCTATTGCAAACTTGGCAACTTGGAACGAAATTGTACAACGACAAAGAAAACATTGGATATTCAGATTTAGGAAAAAAATGATCAACATCAAAAGTTTGCCTATCTTCCTCGTCTGTCGAAAAAACTCCTGTATATGCCGCGTCGCAGTAAAAGCAGGAATGAATTTTTAATTTATCAGCATTATTTTTGAAGAAAGTTGCAATTTTATCGCGGAATTTATCATAATTAAACTTTTCAATAATTTAATCGAACAACAGAATTTGTGTATAAGCTATAGTTTGTTCCGATAGTATAAAAAATGGATTCTCCTAGTTTTTCTAAAAATTCTTTTTCTTCTTTTGGAGTTTCCAGTTTTCTTGATAATAGTTCTTCTTTATTTTTTTCAGTTCTGAAAATTGTCAACCTAACAGGCAACGAACCTGTCCTTCTTTCAGTGTATGTATATTTGTCATTATCAAAAATTTCAATACATCCTATTTTTTCGTCTACTTCGTAATAAAGTTCTGCATTGAATCCCCATGCCCATGTCGGAGCATAGTCCTTATTAAAATTTGGAAGTATTTCCTTTAATTTACAAGCAAGATTATTTATTATTCTGTATAATAGGGCTAAAACCGAGGACTTGCCAGAGCCATTCTTCCCTACAATGCAATTAAGATTTATCGTAGGTTTATTTTTTCCTTGAGCAATATTATAAAATTCATTGATAAAAGTTTGATTTTTCTTAACTTGGACAAGAATATTTGAAAAATCCTTTAGTCCATGACAATTGTCAAAATTTCCAAATGGATACCAATTTTCTTTAAGATTTTTGCTAACTGGATTATTATGAGTTCCTAAATAAATTCCTATAAGTTGCATAGTAGTCCTTGTTTAATACAATATTAAAAATATTCAAACTTCGGATAGTATAACATGTATATTGTTTTTGAAAAAGTGTTGACGATTTTTAATGGTATGACTGCTAAAAAAAGTATTGTAATTTTTTAGAATTTTCATATACTAGCCGTCTAAGTTTTTGAGATGTATGGATATAGCAAAGCAGATTGCTGATCAATGAATTGTCTAAAAGACATTCTAGAAAATCTTGATTTAGTTACACATTTCGAAGAAAAAATATTTCAAGGGCATTTCTTATTTTGAGAGTCTCTGCTTATCTTGATTTGGATATTTCAGAGACTGCTTGATGCCCTCCGTTGCACTTCGCAAGAATTACATTGAAAAAACTGGACAGAAAAGACACACTAAAAAGCAGCATGTGACATTTTTTGTTGAACACTGAAAATATTTTTTGTGTTCTCTGAAGTGTATGAGACGAATGTGTTTAGCAAAGTATTAAACTGAAAAAATTCTACGCCTCCCCATTTCTCATTTCCCCATCACTACACATTTTGCCGCAGCCTCCGTCTTTGGAACATTTTGAGCATCCTCCGCAAGCCGAGCACCCTATGCACGCTGGTTTTCCTGTTTTGCGGGCGATTTTTCGCTTTTTGATAATATATGCAAAAATGAGTGCGACTAAAATTAAGATGACTGCTATGGTTATTATTGTTGCCATTTTTTTCTCCCTAATTGTGATTATTTTCCTTGTTGGCTTTGTAGAGGTTGCTAGCAGAAGTGTTGTCCAACTTTCGTTTTCTTTCCTTTATCTTTTGGACAATAGTGGCAATCGCCGTTACCAAAAGATACAAGATTACTATCGCTAAAACTCCATATCCCATTGACAATGCCGACTCACCACTACCCATTTTATTACCCTCCTAAAAAATAACGACACACAATTTCTTGTAAGATTGCTATGTAATTTCGGTAGAAACCCTTGGCTTTGTACAGCTCTCCCTATCTGATGGCAGTTTTATTAGCACGCACAAAACTGGGAAGCGAATGCCCACCAATAGATTTTTCTTGTCACAACTAATTGCTTCGAGTTTGCAAAGCAAAACTCGAAGGCAAACTGGATATTATAACCTCCATTTTATGTAATGCTACCACCTTAAAGCCTCGTTTTGTTAGCACGCTAACAAAACGGGGTAGCGAATGCCAAAAACAACATTTTTTGAAGGTTTAATTTAGGCATTCGCGTAGTGCGCTTGAAGCTTCGCCCTAGCGGGCTAGCTACGATCACCCCGTAGAGGGGGTAGTGCAAGACTGCGTGGCAGTTTGAATCGAGGGGATTTACAACAAGTGCACGGCACGAAGTTTCAAGCGGACTTTTTCCCCCTCCCTTGCTATCTCCTCTAGCCCCCCATAGACGCTTCGCTTACCGTTTTTTATGAAAAAACGGTAAGCGAAGCGTTGCGAACCTCAATCATTAATTGTTAGCCTTTTTATTACTGTTCGCCCACGGATCTGGACGGAACAACATATAAAGCAAGCCGCCCGCGAACAGTATCGCGAATACGGTGCCGACTCCAAATTGTCCGTGCGCAAAAAGCATTCCCAGTTGATAGACAATGAGCGTTACAACCCATGCAAACACATTTTGGAACACAATTGCAAACCAAAACCATTTGCGGCTCTTTAACTCGTTGCTCATTGTCGCGATGGCGGCAAGGCACGGAGAGTCAAGCAAGTTGAAAAGCAGGAATGCGAATGCTGCAAGGGCAGTGGGGAACCATGATGTTATGTTCGATGCGACAACAGAATCCTCCTCCGCGTAATCGTCCGATACATTTGCAAGCACACCCATTGTTGAGACAATAGCCTCTTTTGCGCTGAATCCTGAGATTGAGGCGGCGGCAGTCTGCCAACCTCCATTTTCTCCACCAAATCCAAGCGGAATAAATATGTGGCGAAGTCCGTTTCCAACGACCGCAAGAAGCGACTCGTCCGCATCAACAAGTCCGAATCCACCGTCAACTGCCTCCTCAATGACCGTGCCGTCCTCCGCTATTTCAGCGGGTTTTGGAGTGGCAAATCCATAGCTTGACAAGAACCAAATCACAAGAGAGGCAAGGAAAAGAATAGTTCCCGCCTTTATGATGAACCCACGAAGACGCTCCCAAGTGTGAAGCCATACCGTTTTCACTTGCGGAATATGATATTGCGGCAATTCCATTACAAACGGCGCGGCTTTTCCGTGGAACGGCTTTGTCTTTTTGAGTATAATCGCGGCGATAATAACCGATGCGATTCCTATTGCATACATTATCAAGGTGAGAGAACCGCCATCCCAGCGAGTGAGTTTTGAGCCGATGACACCTGCCATCAAGGCGATTACAGGAAGTTTTGCGCCGCAGGGAATCCAAGTGGCGGTCATTATCGTAAGCCTTCTGTCGTTTTCGTTTTCAATCGTACGGCTCGCCATAATGCCAGGTACGCCACAGCCAGAGGCAACTAACATCGGAATGAATGATTTTCCTGAAAGCCCAAAGCGGCGGAAGATTCTGTCCATAACAAACGCGATTCTCACCATATAGCCGCAGTCCTCAACGATTGAAAGCAGCAGGAACAAAATCGCCATTTGCGGAACAAATCCCAAGACCGCTCCAACGCCACCAATCACACCGTTCACGATGCAGTCAATCACCACTTCATTTACGCCTGCTCTTTCAAGCCCTCCTTCCACTGCGGAGGAAATGCCTGGAATCCATATTCCGTGGTCAGAAGGCGAGGGCTCATCCAAAAGTGCGCATTCTGCAAAGTCATTGTAGGTGATTTTCGCCTCGAAAAGCGCGGCAAAGCCATTGGCGGATTCCATAAAACTGTCAAGGGCGGAAACTGCATCTGTGTCATTTTCAGAAAGCAAGACCGCAAAGTCATCGTCGCCTGAAATATAATCGATGAGCGTATCCGCACCATTAATTCCAGCATCCGCCGCCTGCGCCAGGAACTCCTCCGCCACAAAATGCGCCATTTCATACGCCTCAACTGCCTCTGAATAGTCGGCAAAGTCATTTTCATAGTCGGCCGAATCCGGGGCGGCGATTTTCACGGCATCTCCAAACGCTTCAAGAGAAATGGACAGGTCAAAATTCTTCACATCTTCAGAGGTATTGTTCAGCGCCTCGTTTATCGCGTTCTTGTCCGCCGCTTCTCCAAGCACTGCTTCCTTGATTTCCGATACAGCCAAGCCATTTTCTTCTGCGGCGGAAAGGTACGCATCTATTTTTCGGCGCGAATACTCATAGTTTTCCGCATCCTCCTCATATGCCTTGCCTCCGATTCCAAACAAATGCCAGCCGTCTCCAAAAAGCCCGTCGTTCGCCCAGTCGGTGAGAACAGTTCCCAATGATGAAACCGCTATATAATACACAAGCCACATGACGCAAAGGAAAATCGGAATGCCCAGCCATCTGTTGGTAACAACCCTGTCTATTTTGTCAGAGAAGGTCATATTTTTTCCAGACTTTTTAACGCATTTATTGACAATTCCCTGTATATACATATAGCGTTCGTTCGTGATAATTGACTCTGTGTCATCGTCCTTTGCTTTTTCAAGGTTCGCGGCAATTGTCTCCGCCTTCATGCGGTCAGCGTCAGAGAGGGCGAGCTGCTCAAGCACCACAGAATCCCGTTCAATGAGCTTTATTGCATACCATCGTTTTAGTTCCGCGGAAATAGAGGAGGGGACGAGTGTCTCCATTTCAGAGATTGATTTTTCCACATCGCTTGAAAACACTTTTTTCGGAATGAATGTTTGTCCCGTCTTTGCGGCCTTTAATGCCTCATCCGCCGCCTTTTTGACATTCGTTCCTTTTAAAGCGGATGTTCCGATTATCTCGCAGCCCAGTTCTTCCTGCAATTTCTCAATGTTTACGGTGTCCCCTGATTTTTTCAAGACATCCATCATATTAAGGGCGATTACCAAAGGTTTTCCCAGCTCAAGAAGCTGTGTTGTGAGATACAAGTTTCTTTCGATATTTGTAGCGTCAACAAGATTGAGGATTGCATCGGGATTGTCTTTTATCAAATAGTCGCGGGACACGACCTCTTCAGAAGTGTAGGGGGAAAGAGAATAAATGCCGGGCAAGTCTGTCACAATGGCATCGTCTTCACCTTTTAGTTTTCCCTCTTTCTTTTCAACCGTAACTCCCGGCCAGTTTCCAACATATTGATTGGAACCAGTGAGATTATTAAACATTGTTGTTTTTCCACAGTTTGGATTTCCTGCGAGCGCTATTTTTGTCGCCATTTTTATTCCACCTCCACACATTCAGCGTCATCTTTGCGAACAGAAAGCTCATATCCACGCACCGTCAGTTCAACAGGATCTCCGAGAGGAGCGACCTTTCTCACATAGACCGTGCATCCCTTTGTAAGCCCCATATCCATAAGGCGGCGTTTTAACGCCCCCTCGCCATTTAGCCGTGTGATTGTCAGCGTTTCGCCAACCACAGCATTCTTCAGTGTTTTCATATATACCTCCGCGAATGTCAAAATTCCTTGTTCAGTTAAGATTGGTTTGACATTCGCTCAAGTTTTGTTCGCTAACGCTCTCAAAACTTGCAATTATAGTTTGCAGAATAAGAAAGTACCCAAATCAGTGTGCATTGCGAGACTGTAGGTTGTGGCAATCTCTGCAGAGAATCTAGATTGTATTTTGAAAAACAACTTTCTCGCTGTTTGAAAATGGAATGAAAGTCCTTGTCAAACCATTATTCTGCTTGCCATCGAGCGGTCAAGTGCGATTCTTGAATCCTTAACCTGCACAATGAGATTTCCGTCAAGAGATGAAACAACCCGCACATTCGTTCCTGCGTTGAATCCCAGCTCATTCAAATGCTGACGAACAGAAGGATTCCCACCGATTTTTTTTACCGTGCAGCTTGCATTATTTGAACATAAAGACAATGGCATATTAAAACCTCTGATATAATTTTCTCGCTCGTTTTGGAGGCGGAGCGCACAAAACGGGAAGCGCAACCACAATCATCAAAACTTGGTAAAGAAACATTAGGTTTGCGTTACGCCTTTTTGATGACGAGTCTGCCAAAAAATTAGCAGTCGCTAACTATGGTTAGAATACACTAACCGCCATTTTTTGTCAAGAGAATTTGTTAGATATTGCTAACTTTTTTTATTTATTACCAACAATCTCGCCGAAGGTGCTGCCTGAAATGCTTCCATAATTAGAGCAATGGCTGCAAGTTGAATCGTTGCTTGCAGAACCCGCAATGCCACCTGCCGTGCCGTTTGTCGAGGAAACCGATGCAGAGTTGGATGAATTGACAATTTCAGAGCCGCTCATTTCTCCGACCAGTCCTCCAGAATATCCTGACTGAGAATGAACTTTTGTTCCATTATTTTTACAGTTAGAGAGGTTTGTTTCATCTTCTATGTAGCCTGCGATAGAGCCCAGTCGACTTGAAGAATATCGGCTGTCGTAGCTGTTATAAACATCTCCATAACCTATTGTTAAATTGTTTACTGTTCCTTCTGAAATATAACCAAAAAGGCCGCCTTTGTAATTATTGTCGCTTGAATGTATATAGAGTCCCTTTATCGTGTGGTTGTTTCCATTGAAATTTCCCTTGAATGGTCTGGAGCTGCTGTTTCCAATTGGCGTCCATATTCGCAAGTACATCGTTTCGGGATTCAGTGTTATATCTGCCCCTAGTTCAATGTATTTGTCCTCGTAGTCAGAGCCATTGTTCACGAGATAGGCGAAATCCGCAAGTTCTTGTGCGGTTGTGATTTTTATAGGACTGTAGAAGCTTCCACTGCCAGTCCAAGTCACTGTTGGCAGAGATGATGGATACTCCCATGCATATTCGGCGGATGTTCCCAGTGAATTTGAGAAGGTAGGGTAGCCGCTTGAATTGTCTTGTATCCAAGTGCAATATTTAAGTGCTGAAGTTTGTGCGCGTATCCACATATTCAGTCTCTTTAAAAGAGTGTCACCCTTGTCATCAGGCGTTGTGTAGATTGGGGAGTAGGCGGAGGAAAAAGATGCTTGTCCATTTCCCCACTTATTTTCTGCCGCTCCCGCTCCACAAGAGGAGGAATAATAGCAGAAGGAGACTTTGGAATTTCCATAGGAATTCGATTCGTTTGTAATAGCACAAGCGGTGTACGCAGAGACTTCTCCCGAAAAATAGCAGTTGTGAATCTCACCCCTGTATATGTCTCCTGCAATGCCACCTGCGCTTCCCGACTTGGAGAAAGTGTATCCATTGACTGGAGCTCTGCAATATGAATTAGAGATTGTTGAATAGTCGCAGTATCCTATAAGACCGCCAGCCTTTGAATTGACATTGCTGTCTGAAACTGTTGTGTCATCATTTCCACATGAAATCATCGTGCTGTAATAAAGGCAGCCCACAATTGCGCCGGTTGCGGAGGAATCTGAATAGGAATTGGAAACACTCCCTTTTCTAAGCGTTAAATTCTTTATTGTCGCATTATAAACAAACCCAAAAAGACCTGCATGTTCATATTCGCTCGAATTTATATAAAGTCCGTTTATTGAATGGTGGTTGCCGTCAAAAATTCCACCAAATTCATTGCGGTTGTTTCCTATAGGCATCCATTCTTTATGGTAAAAATAGTCCGCGCTGGTGTTCAAGTCAATGTCAGAGTCAAGCCTAAAATATTCATTGCTATACATTTTCCCGTTGTTCACCATATAGGATAAATTTGCCAAATCTTGCGCACTTCTTATACTATAGGGGCTTTCTTGCGTTCCATTTCCATTCCAAAGCCGTTTTGGCTCGTTGGATGGATATGACCAGTCTTTTGGCTGTTCATATTCATCGTAATCTCCATCATAGTCAATGAAATCGTGTACGCTATCTGGATGGCAAGAGAGTACGGTTGTTATGGCGAGTATTGCCGTTATAAAAATTATAAAGTCTCTTAAAAAATGTTTTTTCATACCTGTACCTTCTTTAAATGAAAATTAGAATATGGATATGCCCGTTTGCGCGCTGAATGTCGCGCTTGCCTTTTTTTCTTCCCGTCCTGTAGCGATAATATTTACTGTGCCTTGCGCATATAGTCCAAAATGCTTTGCAAGTGGAAAATCCAGTCCCGCTGTGAATTTTGTAAGAAGATATGATGCGCTGTTTTTTTCATCTGCTTTTTCTTTTTTATTGCCATAATCATCTTCCGTTGTGTGATACCACATCCAAGTGCCACGAGTTTTTGCGGCGACCAATCCCACTCCACCTTGTACATAAAAATTGGGGCTGTACCTTGTTGTTGAATGCAAAAGCAATCCAAATGAAGTGGCGAATTCAAACATATATGCGGGGTCTATCACATCTCTTATCACATCGGGGGTTTGAACCATTCCAAATGTCACCCCCATATAGCTTTTCACTGTATTGCTCGCCCTGCCGAATGTTATATTGAGGTCAACATCAAATCCCTCAAAACCTCCTGCGGTGGAATAGGGATTCGCTCCTATGCCAACAAATCTCATATTTTTATCAATTATATTATATGCTTTCGCTTGTCGGTATTTTTTCTTGTATTGGGCTTTTTGTTTTTTTTCCTCTTGTTCTACCTGCCTTTGCTGTTCTTCAATCTGTTGCTTTTGTTCTTTTGCCGCTATTCTTTTTTGCTCGTCGAATGTTCTTATGTCATATAATGGAGTTGTCGTGCGCGTTATTGACGAATTTTTCAAATTCCGTATTGTGTCCAGCGTTTTTCCTGTGATGGTGTTTTTTATCCGTATTTGCGTAAAATTAAATTTGTATGTGGAGGGCACATCATCAGGATACGCTTCAATGTTGTAGTCAAGTTCAAATGTCAAGATAGGGGAGTCTCGCATAAACAGACTGTTATATAAATCAACAAGGTCTAAATATTCATTATAGTCTTTTTCATCATCTGGCTCAGGCTCTTTGTTGGTAAGCTTTTTGTATTCAAGTGCGATTTCGTGCTGTGTGATGAGAACACCGTCTGAATAAACAAACAACGATGCTTGCCACGAATGTTTGCTTCCGTCATACACACCGATAGAGTGGCGCAAGTCGGCGTTTTCCGATGTGGAAGTCAGTGTCTGCGTCTTTTTAATGCTGGCATAGTCTGAACGGATTTCCTTTAAAAGATTGCTTTCCTGCAGATATGTTGCAGAACGGAGCTTGTTCTCTGTTTCCTTGATTCGTCCTGTTTTGCCATTCTTGTCTCCATTATATTCCTCTGCCATTTTTCGCATGCTCTCCGCTCTTTTATCTTTCGCCTTCGCCGTTGGATTGCCAGTGGCATCCAACTCTGCCGCTCTGTAGGGAGCGTTTTGAATTTCTTCAAGCTCTTCGGCGAGTTGTTTTTGCAGAGTGTCATTTGACTCTTCAACAAGCGTTTCCACATCCTCTCTTATCTCAACCAACGCCTTTTTCTTTGATTCTATCAGTGACAGCCGCTGAAGCATTGTGGCGCTCTCCATTTGTTTTTCGCGAAGTTGTTTTACTTTTATCTCCGCCTCTTTTTCAATGGCATTTCGTTTTTTCTTCTGCTCCTCGTTTCTTGCCATGTCATTTTTTTCATCTTCCGCTCGTCTTCTTTTATCCTCTAAAAGCCGTTGCTCTCTGTTTTCCGCCGCATTAAATTTTTCTTGAGCCAACACTCGTTCCGCTTCAAGCCTTTGCTTGACTTCATAGTCAGAAGAAAGCTTCAAGGCGTTTATTTGGGTGTCAAGCTCCGACAACTGCCTTTTATAGGTGTCCATATCCTCTTGGTTTAATTTTCTCTGCTCGTCAACTGACAAGTCCGCCTCTCCATGCATAAGAACATATCGCTGGGAATTTGTCAAAGGAAGACCAAGGCTGTCGCACAGTTGTATCGTTATTTCATCAACAGCGCTGCCAGGAATTCCATACAATTCGGTTATTGTTTTTCTGTTGACAGGACCAAATGATTTTGTTTCTCCTGTTGTGACATTTGTAAATGAACAGGAAAGGGAATATGTGGAGTCTATTTTTGCTATATACGAAAAGAGAACGTATTGCACCGAAAGCAGTTTTCCCGCTTCAATTGCAGTGGTCTCGTCAAAAGAAAGGTCTTCGGATTTTCTTTGAATTTTTCTGATTTCCGCATCGTTCGAAGCGATAAGCGTGAAGTTTGTGTATGTGGAAAAGTTGCCCTCTATTTTCTTTGAGACCATATCAGACAAGGCGATTTCGTTTATATTTTTTACGCTTGGCGGCAACACAGAAACGCGCGCACCATCCAAACTTTTTTTTCCTTGAGAAAACAGCGTTGTGCTCAATAAAAGCAAACAGAATGCTTCAAAAAAAATCTGCTTTTTCATATATTTTTCCTGTGTAAGCCCACCTGTGGTGGGCGGTGTAAAATCGGAAGCCGTGAAGAAAATTGCGGAAGCAATTTTTAGGCTGTCCAACCTATGTAAGCCCACCTGTGGTGGGCTATGTTTCTATTCCTCTAGCATTTTCTCTTGAAATGCAGTTATCAAATCACATTCAAGGGCGGTGCAAAGGTTGTTATATCCGCGTTCGATTGCCTTATCTTGTGTGTATGCAATTCCTCTGTCCGCCTTTCTTGTGAAAGAGAACAAATTCTGCTTCATATAGGGATTTGTAAGTGTCAGCGTTATGGAAGGCACAACAGAAGTTATTTCATCATCTGTGCCTGGATTGTTCACGGTTTTATGAGGATCTATTTTTATCGTCATTACATGCGAACAGTTTTTTCTATTGCTTGTAAAACTGTATTTTTCACTTTCAAAAAGGGACTTCACTTCTGATTCAATTTTATTTGCATGGTCGCCGTGTATCTCCATAAAAATTGCAATTGCATTTTCTGCATCCTTTATGTTCTTTTCAATCTCCGCAACTTTTTTTTCATCATTTGCATAGACATTTGCAAAATCGAGGGCGATGAGACGAGCCATAGAGAGCTCATTTAAAAAATCAATGCCATTATTTTTGGACAACATAAAATATTTCCGCGCTAAAATTGGCTCGCTTTCTCTGTTCATTTTTTCCGCTTCGTCATAAAACTTTTTAAAGCCATGTTTTTTTAACTCGATTTTCGGTTGCATTTGTCGCCAATATTTTTCCCGGTTGATATATGCCGCGCAATAATGCTTTTTCTTCTTTTTATAGTAAAATGTTTCGTATTCAACGCAAAAAAGCTCTGCGCTGGATTCAACAGTCACTTTTTTAATTGCATTCATTGAATAATTCGAGCCATCGACAGAAGTCACTGAAACCCCATGCGAATTCACTTTTGTTTGCAGATACGAGGCTATTCGGTCCAATGCGTCGCTTTTCGCGCTGTCCTCATCCGTTCCTTCTCCCAATTCTGCAACGTATTCAGTGTCATTATAAACCGAGTGAATGTCCATTACCCACTGTGGAGGAGGAGTTTGTTTTGCAAAAACAGAGTTTGTCAAAATCAACGCGATGAAAAGCGGTGAAAGTCGTTTTATCATAATCCTTCCCAATATATCAAAACAAATATACCGTCAGACTTGAAAACAAGACTGACGGCACTGTTTCATCCTTGCTTTTACAAATTTAATTTTGAATGTTCACATCTGCGGTGATAGACGCTTGAAGCAGTTCAGGTTTCTTCAAGTCTGCGATTACGATGTCAGAAAGTTTTCGCAACACATCATCTTCAGATGTGTTTTCCTTGATTTTAGCCATCGCCGCATCAAGCTGCGCATTGAATCTGTCTCCTTCCATTCCCATTACAACGATGTATGAATAGCGTTCTTCTCCAGATGCACCGTCAACAGCATTGCCCTTTTTATCAGCCATAAAGTATTTTGACCAATAGCTCGTAACACGCTCAAGCCCATTCAATGTGAGGTTTGAAGTCACCATATCAACGACTTTTGCCGTCTGTTCCGTGATAGACGCATTTTTTGTTGCGCCTTCAGAAGCCTGAACACGGTCTGCGATTCTTGAGACATTTTGAGAGATAGATGCGCTCACTTGCGCCTGAATGTCAAAGTTGTCGGTCAGCATTTTCAATGCGTCAAGGTTGTCGCCTTGCGCTTGCACTGTCCAGATTCTATATCCCTTTGGCTTGTCCAAGAGCTTTCGGATTTCGTCCTCCGAATTTGCGCTTACAACTGCGCCGACCCATTTTGGAATTTCCGCTCCAAAGGCCGCGCCCTGCCAGTCCGTGTACTCTGCATGAAGACCTTTCACCGCCGCCTGTGGTTTTCCAGCCTTTGGAGATGAAGCGCACCCCGCGAGCAAAACAGCAACTGTCGCTGCCAATGCAATTTTTACCATTTTCATATTATAACCTTTTATCGCTTTGTTTTATCTATAGTTTGATATATTTTTAGTCCTGCACAGCTGCTTCAGCATCACCATCAATATTCACATTTGCTGTAATCACTGCTTGAAGCAATTCAGGTTTCTTCAAGTCTGCGATTACGATGTCAGAAAGTTTTCGCAAATAATCATCTTCCGATGTGTTCTCTTTGATTTTAGCCATTGCCGCGTCAAGCTGCGCATTGAATCTGTCTCCTTCCATTCCCATGACTACAACATAAGAATAGCGTTCTTTGCCTGAATCTCCGTCAACAGGCTTGCCTTTTTTGTTCGCCATAAAATATTTTGACCAATAACTAGAAATTCGCTCAAGACCATTCAATGTCAAGTTCGTTGTAACCATATCGACAATCTTTGCTGTTTGTTCTGTGATTTGGGCGTTTTCTGTCGCGCCTTCAGAAGCCTGAACACGATCCGCAATTCGTGCGACATTTTGGGAGATAGATGCTCCAACTTGCGCCTGTATATCGAAATTGTCAGTAAGCAGTTTGAGAGCGTCAAGGTTCTGTCCTTCGCTTTGGATCGCCCACACTCGGTATCCCTTTGGCTTGTCCAACAGATTTCGGATTTCATCTTCTGAACTTGCAGTTGCAACTGCAGCGACCCATTTTGGAATCTCCGCTCCAAAGGCCGCGCCCTGCCAATCCGTATACTCTGCATGCAGACCTTTTACCGCTGCTTTTGCACCTTTCGATTTTGGTTTCGCGAATGCCGATGACATCACCACCAACAACACACAGAAGATTTGAAAAATCCTCGCAACTTTTTGATTCATATTTTCCTCCAATAGAAAAAGAATTTTGGATATAATACCATAGTTTATCACAAATTGAGGGGCTATGTAATAGAAATGATAGCAAATGCGATGAAAAAATCATTTTTTTTAGAAAAAATCGGCAAATTCTTGTATAGTAGATGCGGATTATGGAGCGTTCGTTGAGGCGTAGAAGGAAGCGAGGGAAGGGGGCGATGCTCTGCGCAGAGGAAAGCTGTTTTTCTTGAAAAATCCTGTTTAGTTTCCGATAAACAAGATATGGTAAAAAAGAATCTTCATTATAAAAGTTTACTTTTGCGTTCGCTGCGAGGTTTTGCACTTTTTGTTTTATGTGCGTTTTTTTTCTGTGGAGTGGGAATGGCGAAAACGCCGTCTGAACTTGTTGGTGCGTGGCAGGGGAACGACAGGATTCTGTTCTTTGATAGAAATGGAGATTTTTCTGTCGTTTTAAAGCTCTATTATGGCTGGTACTACGATGTTGCGAGTGATAGAAATGAAGGCGAGGATTTCCCTCGTCGAAATCGAAACGCGGCGACATCAAGAAACGCACAAACGGTCTTGGTGGATTTTGAAAAGATTGGCGGAATGCAGAATTGCTATGAAATGACACTTGCCTTGGATAGAAAGGATACGGTAAAAATTCCTGTTGCGTTAGTGGATGACTGCCTGTATCTTGATTTTTTGATTCGTAGTCCAGACGCTTATACTCTTGCGGAAGGTATGAATGGTGCAGTTGAAGCAATCTCTCTTGAACAGAATGAAAAAACAGAAGTGTCTGATATTTTTGGATTTTGGAGAGGCGTGAATTCTGCGGAAAATATACGGATTAGCGAACGAAAAAATCAGGGCAACATTTATAGTTGGTATATAACAAAAGGCGGAGTGTATAGAATCCGCTTTTGGCAGACCGAAATGGAGCATAGTGAAGAAGCAGAGGCGATTTTTACCGATGGAGAAAATGTGTTTTCTGTGAAAAAGCATATTTTCTCTGGTGGACAAAACTACTCCTGTGCAAGCGGAAGAGGTACTCGAATTAGAAACATAGATAAATTCAAGGAATTTCCTTTTGATTTTGTTTTAAGCGAGGACAAAAAAATCATCGCGTTTAAGACACGGTATTTTACAAAAGTCGATGCCTCCACTCGAGAAGATATAATAAAAATTGTGAACGAGGCAAACGCAAGAAGAAAGCCTGAGCCTAAACCGTTATTTCCAGTTGAGTAAAAAAGGGGCGTTGCGAGAGGGCGACCACGAGTTAGTTTTCACCTTCCTGCAACTTGAAGGTCGCCTCGCAGTTTTTTTGCTTACGCAAAAAAACTGTACATAACTTTCGTTCAAGGGTAGGGCGCAACGAAGTGCGACCGTAGGGAAAGGCTTTTCCCTCCTTGTTGAAACTCCCAAAAAAATCCGCTAGAATGATTTTTATGAATATGGAAGCGTTTGTTTTGGGGTGCGGGGGAATGATGCCTCTGCCATTCAGACATCTCACCTCTGTTTTGTTGCGCCGCGATGGGGATTTGTTTTTGTTTGACTGTGGAGAGGGGACTCAAGTGTCTCTTCGACGCTTGAATTTGAAGTGGAAAAAGATAAATGCTATTTTTATTTCTCACACCCACGCCGACCATGTGACTGGTCTTCCAGGCATTTTGATGTTGAGCGCGCAAGTGGACAGGTCAGAACCGCTTTATATCTATGGACCGCCAAAAATCGCTGAGTATGTGGAGTCAAGCCGCAAAGTTCTTGATATGTATATAAATTATCCTATTGTTGTGAAAGAAATAAGCGCGCCGTGCGTTGTGCATGAGGGCGATGGATTTTATATTCGTTGCTTTCCGTTGGAGCACACAAAAACATGTGTGGGATATACGCTTGAAGAGCTTGACCGCCCTGGAGAATTCAATCCTGATGCGGCGATTGCGCTTGGAGTCCCTCGTGGTCCTCTGTGGGGAAAACTGCAAAAGGGAGAGTGCATTGAAACTCCCGACGGAAAGAAAGTGCTTCCCGAGGATGTGATGGGGAGGAAACGGAGCGGGCGGAAATTCTCGTTCGTTACGGACACGCTTTATAAACCGAGCATTGCATGTGAAGTGCGAGGCTCTGACCTTTTGATTTGCGAAGGTATGTTTGAGAACGCGCTCATTGACCAGGCGCGAGAGAAAAAGCATATGACGGCGGGGCAGGCGGCGCAGATTGCCCGTGACTCGAATTCAAGCAGAATGTGTATGATTCACTATAGTCCGCGTTACACGGACAGGGAGCTTTCTGTTTTATTGGAAGAGGCGAAAGAAGTGTATCCAGAAGCTGAGCTTTCAAAAGACAGAATGCACATAGACATTCCTTATGTTGACTAACATTTATAGTAGATAAATGATAAAATTGTGCGACTTTACAAAGTGCTATTCCTCAAAAAAAGGCGCGAAAGCTGCTGTTGAAAAGGTAAGTCTGCGCGCGGAAAAAGGGATTACAGGGATTTTGGGGTTAAATGGCGCGGGGAAGACTACTATTATAAAAGCGATTTTAGCCGAACATTATGCGACAAGCGGAAGCGTCTTTATTTCCGATGAACAGGGCGTTTTTTTTGATGCAATGCAGCACCCTGAAAAAGTGCGTTCCGTCACGGGGTATGTTCCCGAAAATTCGCTGCTTCCAGAAAACCTTTTTGTTTTTGAATATTTGTCGTTGGTTCAAAATGTGTATTCCGCTGCTTTGCCTGCCAACGAAAGGCGGCGGCTTTTCTCAAAAACGGTAAACGAATGGGGGCTTTCTGACGCGCTTGAAAAAAAAATCGGGGTGCTTTCCAAAGGATTTAAACAAAGGGTGTCTTTTGCCGCCGCATTCATTTACAATCCTGCGAATATCGTTTTGGACGAGCCAGTGAACGGTCTTGACCCTGCGCAGATTATTCAGTTCAGGAACATAATCCGAGAGGCAGGAAAATCCAAGACTGTTTTGATTTCAACGCATCTTATGCAAGAGGTTCATTCTCTGTGTGATAGGATTTGCATTATTGCGAATGGACATTCCGTTTTTTACGGAACCGAGGAGGAGATTTTAGACGAGACAAAAACGCAAAGTGTTGAGGATGCGTTTTTAAAAATGACGAGCGGCAGTGAAAGAATGGAGGTGGTATGCTGAAATTCGCGCTCTTTCTGATTGCGGGGAATTTCACACGTGACTTTTTATGGGAGGCATAATTGCAGCATGACGAGTAAAGGCGCATTTTTAAAGCAAAAGATTTTTTTCGCGTTCACACGACCGATTTTTTATGCGGCGGCAATTTTGTTGAATGTCTTTTGCTCTTTTCATTTTTTCTTTCTGCAGAATTTTTTCGCAGGAAGCGGAACAACAGACTTGCACTATTTTTTTCTTGTAGTTCCATACATTTCAATAATCGTCATTCCTGTTTTATCGCTGGGCATTGGGCGAAAATATGAGGAAGTATTTCCATTCACCGACTTTTTTATCATTTTTTCCGATTTTTTGACAGTTTTTTTACAGTTTGTGGCGATGGCAGCACCGCTGCTTTTCACTCCGCTGTGCGTCAATCTGTTTGGCGATGTGGATGCGGGGCAAGTGTTTACGAGTTTGTTTTTGATTGTGCTTTACGGAATGGCGAGCTCCTCTTTGTGCGTATGCGCACAGTCTTTTTTTACATCAAAGACTGTTTCTTTTTTGATTTCGACTGTTTTTCTTGCAATCACGAATTCTATACATTTGATTTCATATCATATTGCGACTTCTTCGGTTTTGATGGCAGCGGTGAAATTCTTTAGTTTTTCATGGCATTTTGACCGCGCCTCAAAGGGAATCCTCGACACTCGCGATGTGGTTTATTTTCTTGCTATGGCAGTATTTTTTCTGTTTATAGCATATTTTAGTATAGAAAACAAAAAAAGAAGAGTGTTTACCAGTAAACAAAAGACTTCTATTGTCGCATATTCTCTTGTTTTCTTGCTTTGTATATTGAACGCAACACGCTATTTTTGCAGAGTGGATTTGACACGCGACAAAAAATTCAGCCTTTCAGACTATTCAAAACGCCTTGTGGAGTCGGCGGAAGATATAATCAGCATCACCTATTACCGAAGTCCTGCGCTTTCATCTTTGTATCCACAAGTACGCGATATTTATGACATTCTGCTTGAATACTCCTCGTCAAAATGGGTGAGCGTTATGGAGATTGCGCCTGAAAAAACAAACGCTGTCTCTTTGCTTGAAAACTATGGAATATCCCCTCGGCAAATTCAAACTTCTGGAAACAATAGCGTTGAATTTAAAAATGTATACTCAAGCATTGTGATTGAATACAATGGAAAGTGGGAGATAATCCCGTTTATTCTTTCAAGCGAAACGTTAGAATATGACCTTGACGGTCGAATAGCGCATTTGCTCACGGAAAAGGCTCGGTATGTGAATATTGTGTGCGGAAATGGAATGTCACTTCAAGACGACTATTCGTATGTGATTCCCTGGCTTTCTTCACAAGGTTTTATCTGCAATGAAATTCAATGTGAAAATTTTGCCGAAGATTTAAAGAGGGCGTACCATTATGGAGATTTGCTTTTGGTTTTAGGCTCAAGCGAATTTTCCCTTTCTGATTGCCTTGCGATTGAGCGATATATGCACAGCGGAAAAAAACTGTTGTTCGCGCTTTCTCCTTATTCTGCGGATATTGAAGGCTCGTGGCGCATCACAAAAGCTGAAAATCGCACTTTGCTTGATATGCTTGATTCGTATGGAGTGCATTTTTCAGATGATTTGATACTTGACCTTTCGTGCGCACGAATTATTATGGAAAGTGAAAACGATGGGCTTGATGCAGGGGTGTATACGAGACAAATAAACTACTTCCAATGGATAAATCTCTTGCCACAAACAAATGCGAAAGAGGGGCTTGTGCTTTTTTGGCCGACAGAGCTGCTTTTGGAGGTTTCAGAGGAAAATGATTTTTCGCATCCCCTTTTATATTCCTCTTCATCTTCGTACACTATGCGTCCTGATGAAAATTCTCCGACTTCTCTTTTTGAAACAAATCCATTTTTACTCGAAAAGGCGGGTTTTAATCCTGAAAAACAGTCGCTTTCTCCAAAAGTTGTCGCCGCAGAATTTTCTACTGATAGCGACATTCGATTCGATGTGATTTCAGACCAATATTTTGTGAACTCATTAATGATGGGGTATAGTGGCGGCACATACGGAGATTTCCGAAATCTGAATTTTCTGGTGAACCGACTGCTGCGCTTGGGTGGCGAGGAGCATATTGCGGCGTTGCAGGAAAAATTTGCGTTGTCATCAAAGAATTTTCTTTATAAAACGACGGATGTTTTGGATTTTGTCTCTGCGAAAAATAAAACAATCGCGTTTCTTTTTGTGGTAGAGCCGCTTTTGCTGGTGGTGGGGGGAATTTCCATGGGCATTTTTAGAAGAAAAAGGGTGGCAAGGGGAAAAATGGCGCAGCTTATAAAAGATGAGGCGATACAATGACGGTGAAAAAAATAATCGCTCCTGTTCTGATAGCTTTTCTTACGGTTTTATATATTTTGTCTTTTTTGCTGTCATTTCGTGGTGAAAAAAAATATCCTGAAATGGAAACGGCGCTTTTAAATAGCCAGTATAAAGAATCTCTTTCAGAGATACAAATTTCTTCAAAAAATTCAGCGATTATTCTTGAAAACAAAGGGGACTTTTGGGAGGGCAGAGCGGTTTCCAATGGCGACTCCTGCTCGATGGATTATATTTTTCCAGCCGATACAAGTATTGTCGAGCGAAATGTAGAGAGGCTGCAAAAAATCATAAAAATCCAAAAAGTTTCGGACAATAAAAAAAGGCTTTCAAACTTTGGACTTGACGATGAGAATGCAGTTCGTATTTCATATAGTGTAAAAAATGGCGTGACGGGAGATTTTTCTGTTGGAAAAACCGATTTTTCACAACGCGCGCGCTACATAGTGCTTCAAAATTACGAGGGGATTTTTAAGACCGACTTGGATTTTGGAGAGCTTTTATACACCGCCGCGCGCCAGTGGTACGACCCATACATCATTCCTCGTTCGTTATTTCAAAGCGGAGATGAGATTTTGCATGCACGAATACAAAAGGACTCTTCAAGATTTGTTTACACACCAAAAAATTCCGAAAGCGACAGGCGGCTTTTGGAACTGCGGCATGGCTCGTTGGGAACATGGCAAGAAAGGGAAGTGGAAATGACCATTGTTTTTGAAATGACTTCAGGTGAATTGCTTACGCTGGATTTTGCGCACGCAGACGATGATGTGGTGGTTCGGACAAGACTAGCGAATCTTGATTTTGAATATTGCTATCATATCAGTGAATGGACATATAAGAATATATTAGAAACCGTGTTGTGATGTCTATAAAAGTAGACGGTTGCAGTGGGTTTGCCTATGATGAATTTCCCTGCAACGTCAAATCAACACCAGTGAAATCACGTTGTACAAAAAATGGGCGAATACGGTTATGAACAGATTCTTGTCTTTCTTAAGGAAAAAACGAAACACAGTGTGTGCGAAGGCTGCGTTTACAACTGAAAAAACTCCTAAATAGCGGTGGGAAAGCGCAAACAAAATCAGCGCGAACAACTCGCATGCATGAGAAGTGATTTTTTTTGCTTTTGCGGAGTTGATTCTCATGTCTTTTGTAAAAATGCTTAAAAGGTATTCGGGAACGAAAATGCGGTACAGTGCTTCCTCGTAAAACGCCGAGAAAAAGAGCGTGAGGATGCAAACGAACCATTTTAAACCGCTGGGGAATATAACATCCATCGGTTTTCCGCTTGGCAACAAAAAGGCCGCCACATGCAAGAGTGCGGAAAAAACACAAAGCACTCCAAAGCAAAGGAAAACATCACCTGCGTCCTTTAGAAAAAGAAAGGCGCGGGTTTTGTGATTTTGCACGGAAGTTGGCGCGTCTTGTCTTGAGTCGAAGAGGATTTTCTGCGCGCCTCCATAAATCGGGATGGAATAAAGCCTTTTGCATAATAGTAAAATAACTGCGCTGCTAAAAAATTCCAAAAAGGAGATGAGTAATACGGATGGCTTTGAAAAATCTATAGACTCTCCAGCGGAATTCTGGAGCAACGGAGCCATCAAAAAGAGTAAGAAAATCGCAATAAAAAGCAGCGCTTTATCAATTAAATATCTTGTTTTCATTTTGGCGAAGTTATGTTATTATATAATGATACCGAAATTTTATAAAGTAGTTTGGCTTGCATAACGCATGGAAAAATAGCTTTCAATTTTTAAGGATTCTATATATGATTAGTATACTTCTTGCGATTATAATCTTCTCTGTGATTATGGCTGTTTTTGCAAAAATCTATGCGAGCTCTAAAGTCAAAGTAAGTTTTTATATAGCGGGCTTGAGCGATGGCTTTTCTTTTGCAGATTTAAATGCTCTTTGGAACGCGGCTATTATATCAGGATTAAATCCTATCTCGCTTTTTTCTTCTCTCTCCGCATTGGTTTCGTGTATCTCTCAAATTCAGACGAGCGCGGAAAATGATGGCAGCATAGGCAGTGAAAAAATACAAACATTGCTTGCAAAACTGTATGCGTTCAGAGCGAAAGTCGAGCAAAAAGAAGATTTGAAAAAAAATCTTGATTCAACGCGCTCTCTTGATATGGGGCAAAAGCTTCGTATCATTCTTCCTGGAAAGGGTGTTTTTGCCTCTGAAATTGTAAACAACGGAAGTGTAATCGTCATAAAATTTCCATTGAAAAACAATGAAATCACAACAAGAGGGTCTGATTGGGTTGGTCAAACGGTAAGTGTGTATCTGTGGCGAAAAAACGATGCGCAATATGTTTTCGACACGCCAGTTGAGGGAGAAGGTCTATTTTTGGGAAAACCGTGTCTTCATTTAAAGCACTCGTCAAATCTGTTGAGGACACAAAAAAGAAATGCAATCCGTTCAAAATGTCATATTCCAGCGCAGCTTTACATCGTGGAAGGCAAGAAAGTCGATTTTGCGCAGCTCCAAACAAAGCCCGGTTATAAGTGTGTGCTTGATGATATTTCTGTAACAGGCGCGCAGCTCCGTATACGAGGCAAGGCTGTTCCTCAAGTCCATATACAAATTCAATTTATGATTCAAAATAAAATGGTTGTTATGTTTGGAGTGATACGGAATGTTGAATATAATGGAGAGAATAACCAGTCGCGCATTCATTTTCAATGCATTCACATAGACCAAGCAATGAAAAATACGGTGAGCAGTTTTGTGTATAACAATCTGCCACAGCATGAAAAGGAGATTGCCGAAGCCATATCTTCAAGCGAAGAGGATGTGCAAAAGGAAAAGGCGGAAGAAAAGGCTGTTTCGGAGCGACTGGTGAATGAAATCAATGGAAATCTGCCAAACTATGAAGAGCAGGCGAGAAATGCGCTGTTTACTGGCAGTGAAAATGGAGCAGCTTCAGATACTGATAATCCACAAAATGACAATGAATTTTCTCAAACAACGAGAGATTCTCTTGTAAAGGAAAATGAGAACGGTGATTATGAATTAAAAGATATTGAATTTACTATGCCTAAAAAAGATGTTGCTGTTGAAAAAAAGATAGAGAATGACTTGGACATTGATTTTTAGCAGGCTTGATTTCAAGTGTTATAATGTGAGTCTCTGCGTCGAGGTTGTTTGTTGGGAGAACGAAATATGACAAACAGTATGATTAAAAGAAAAACTATAAGTGTTGTTTTCTGTTTGACTTTGATACAAGGAGTGTGCTTTTCCGAAGGAACTGAAAATCAAAAGAAATTCATAAAAGGTAATATCGCTGATAAAACCGCGATTGTAACGAACGCAACGGAAGCGGAGGCTCCTGAATTTTCACGAAATGCAATTCAATTTTCAATAAACTATCGCCCGATTCTTGGAGTGGATAGGGAGCTTTCGGCGCTCGCTCTTTCGGGAGTTTTGACGCTGCCCGCTTCATATATAAACAGCATTGAAGATGAGGAGAGGCATGAAATTTCAGATAACTTTTACAGCCTATATACACTTTTTTCTGACGAAACATTAAAAATAGCAATTCTCAACAGGCTTGTTTCGCTGAAGCTCCCTGGAGAAAAATTCCTTGCGCTTTTGAATCAACAGCTGCAAGACAAAAGAATTGTCTCTCGCTTTCCTGCCCTTACAAAAACAACGATTTCAACACTGGGCGTGATTGGAAACTCGGATTCATTCGCCATCCTTTTTTCCTGTATAGACACAAAAGACTATAGTGCGTTTAACGATGAACTAAAAGAAGCGGCTTCCGCACTAATGGAAGATTCCCTTTCTCAATTGGTGGCATCCATTCAACGCGAGAATTTTCAGCAATGCAAGAAAATTTTTGATTTATGCGCGAAAAATGAAAAAAAATCGAATAATTTTCGGGCTGAAATTGCCGAAAATGTGCTCTCCCGAACGATAATATTAGTAGGGAATTCTGATTCAGAAATCGAGAAGATTTTTCCATTGCAACTAGAAGCCTTCATGGTGCTTGCAGAACAAAAGAGAACAAAAGCCTCGAAAACCGCGATGATTTTTTTCAACGATGCGAAGAAATTTTACAAAGAGGGAAAAATTTCAAGTAGCGATTTTGCACGCATTATAGAGGGGCTTCCTCAAGTTGCTCCATTGCATTGTGCGCTTTCGCTGGGTGAGTATCTTCAGGAAATCAACGCAAAAATGGGAAAGGCGGAAAAACTTCCCGATGAATCGGTTATTCTCTCAATCATTAATTCTTTGGGAGCGATAGGCGATAAAATGGCGTTTGATTCTTTGTTGTCGGTTACTTACTACAACTATTCAGAGGCTGTGCTCAAGGCTGCCAGAGATGCACTGGCAGGTTTAAAGTGGTAGGAAAGGTAAAAGTTATTGAGCGGCTTGCTTTCAGGGAGCGCTTTCGAAGCAGGCTCAGAATGTTTTGGAACGGCTGTTTTTTGCATCGTTTGAGATTCTTTCAAACTCAAGCACATGAACGAAGTCGCAACGACGGTAAGGCGACTAATCGGCGAATAGAATTCTACTCTCTGTTTAGAAAAAATTCACAGTTGAGGTTAAAAGAAAAAATTGCGAGCCTTTCAAACCCCATTGTTCTGGCGGCCATTATATGCGCCGTTTTCTTGTATTCGGGGCTGGCGCATATAAAAGAGAGCAGGAATTTTGCATCTCTTTTTAAGGCGGAGGATATTGTGGAAATTGCAGGAAAGGTCGTTTCAAACCCCGTGAAAGACATGGAGAAAAATACATACTCATTTGAATTTTTACCGACACAGTGTGTGACGCGAAAAAGAGCCTCGTCAACATGCAGGGGGTGTGTACGCGCGATAGTGCCAGCCGCCGTTGTGGAGGCGTTCTTTCCAGGAAAATTATATTCCGTTGCAAAGACCGCTTCAAAGAACGGAGGAATTCTGTGCGAAAATGGCGCAAACCTTTTGTTGCGTGGAAAATTTGCAATGGAAAATGAATTGTTTATTTCAAAATCGGCGGAAAGCCTTGGTTGGGATGCTGGGGTTTTCGGAAGATTAGCGTACTTTCGGGCGTTGAGTCGGCTTCAGTTTAGGCGGCTCATGTATTTTTGGGGAGAGGCGGGGGGTCTCTTTCTTGCGCTTCTTTCTGGTATAAAGGACTACACGGACAAAAATCTTTCCGATGCATTTAGAAAAGCGGGGCTTTCGCATATCCTTGCGTTGAGCGGTATGCATCTGTCTCTCTTTTCTGCGCTTTCAAAAAAGATATCGACTAAACTAGCAGGAGACAAAATCAGCAGCATATTCCAACTTGCTTCAGTCTGCATTTTTGTGTGGTTCGCGGGTTTTTCACCGTCGCTTTTTCGGGCGTTTTTATGCAGCGTTATTTTTCTAATCGCAAAAACGGTGAATTATAAGCGAATAAAAATGATTTATGTTCTTGCGCTGTCATTTTTAATTCATACCGTCTTTTTTCCCTATGATGTTTTTTCTGTGGCGTTCAAATTATCATATGGAGCATTGGTTGGAATTCTGCTTTTTGGTGAATTTTTTACCAGTCTGTTTTCTCCTTTTATACCGATTTGCATTTCATCTCCTTTGGGAGCAAGTGCAGGGGCAAACTGCTTCACCGCTCCAATAAGCGCACGACTTTTTAGAATTGTCACTCCCATTGGCATCGTTTCTTCGGTTGTGGTCTCTCCGCTGATAACAGTTTTCATTTACGCAGGGCTTTTTCTGATTTTTTTTAGCTTGTGTTTTCCTTTTTTTGCGCCAATGGCTTCTTTTTTTATGAAAATGTTGTATAGTATAATTGAACGGCTGGTTCTGTTTTTCTCGAAATGTCCAGCGATTCAGTTTTAGAAGATATCTTTTAGAGGTGCAAAAGATGGCAGATTGTCCATTGCCTGATTATAATTCGCCGATTGCTTTAAAGGAATTGCTTGAAGCGACGAATATGGCGATGCAAAAGAAATTCGGGCAGAATTTTTTGGTAAATCCAAAGGCGCGTGCGCAGCTGCTGGATGCGCTTGATATAACTGAAGGCACTACCGTTTGGGAAGTTGGTCCTGGGCTTGGCGCTATGACAGTTGAAATCTTAAAGCGAGGAGCGCATCTCACTGCATTTGAAATAGACAAAGGGTTTGTCAGTCTTTTAAAGCGATTTTTTGCGTCTTATGTGGAATCAGGAGCATTAAAAATTGTTGAGGGGGATGTGTTAAAGACATGGAGGCCGACACTGCAAAAAGAGGGGATTCCACAACGCTTTTTTGGAAACCTTCCCTATAATATCGCCGCGTCTTTGCTCGCAGATACAATTGAACAGGAAGTGCGGTTTGAAAAAGCCGTTGTCACTGTGCAAAAGGAAGTGGCAGTGCGGGCGATGGCGCAACCGAACACACAGGACTTTTCGTCTTTTTCTGTTTTGTGTCAATGGGCGTATCATTTAAAGACGGTGATGGATTTGGCGGGCGGAAATTTTTGGCCTCGCCCTAATGTGGACTCACGGGCGATTCTCTTGAAGGCGCGGGAAGATTTTCCGCGATGCAAGAGCCCACGGCATTTTGTAAAACTGCAGCGCGCGCTTTTTTTGAATCGTCGAAAAACCATAAAGAATAATCTTTCCGCATTTCTTGCAAGCACAGAAAATGCGTTGAACGCGCTCAAGAAAGCCACCATTCTTCCAGAAGCCCGCGCCGAATCTCTGCCCATAGAGAAAATGCTGGAGCTGTCGGACATATTGTTCAATCACTGAAGTGCCGGCTTTCACCTTTTTGCGTAAGCAAAAAGTGTTTGGCGTAGCGATGCGAACTTAAACCGAATCAACATTGGTGTATGAATCTCGTGTTCGCCCATGTCAGCCTATCGTCTTCTGTCAATTCCAGATTTTTTGTAGTAGTCCGATTTGTCTTTATACATCAAGGATTCCGCTTCTTCCATCATGCTGTTGATTTCATCTGAACCTGTGTGTTTCCATGTTGCGCCAAGCGCCATAACAACCCCATATTCCGCCATAGTTTTTTTCAACCGATTAACATGTTCATTCATATCCGTTTCATCAATCTCGCTGCGTATCGCTAACAGTTCATCACCGCCTAATCGGAACAGTTTAAAGCCATTTAATGCCTTTCTCATACATTCGCAAGCGGAGAGAATCAGTCTGTCACCTGCTTCATGTCCCTCATTATCGTTTACTCGTTTTAAACCTGTGATATCACAATAAATGATACCTGTGCTTATTCCTTTGTCCAAATTTTTTATGTGCTCCCAAAGAGCGTGCCGATTGCCAAATTGTGTCAACTGATCCAAATAAGACATTTGCTTTAAGTTGCTTACGAGATTTCTCACCCGAAGCAACGATTCGATAAAGTGCCCCATAATGAGAAGCATATTTTTTGTATGGACAAGGGATTCCACCGGCGGGTCATCTACACCGTAAAATCCAATTACAGCACCATCGTTATGCAAAGGTACGGTAATGATAGATACAATGTCTTGTCTTTTTAGATTTTCATATTGCAAGGGATCGCTTTGTTTCATATCTTCAATATTGTTGAAGATTATGCACTTATTTTCCAAAAATTGATGATACCATTCCGCGCAAATTTCTGGAGGCAAATTCTGCAGTTGTTTTATTTCAGGCACAACTCCATCCGCAACCCACTCGTAGGTGTTGTCATCGCCACCGAACGTATTCTTTTCAAATATATAGGTACGTTTTCCTTGCAGTGATTTTCCGAGGCATTCCAGCATGATATTTAGGGCTTTTTCTGGATCTGTTGCGCGTAGAGCCGTTCGCAGCGTTTCGTTCACCTGCTGTTCCATATTATTGAGGCTTATAAAATTCTGCACCATCTGATTGATATAGTTGCTCAATTCTTGAAATTCAAGGCTGCTGTGAACATCAACTTGTTCTTCCATATTGCCGTCTGTAATCAGCTTCAGCTTGTATATTACATCTTGAATTTTGCTCACTACATATTTATCCATATATCTTACACATTCTGTCTCCAAAACAAACGACACAGCCATAAGGCAAAGTAAAATCAAAAGCATAGTGAAAGGCACATTCTGATACAGATGTTTAATGGAAACGACCCGCCCGATATAATTGGTATCTATTTTTTTGAAAACACAAAAAGAATAATGTCCATTGACTTTACTGTAAAAGCCTTTTTGTGTGTTTTTGATGCGGTCAAAATTAAAGCCTATTTCAGAGCAGTTGTTTTTAACCGTGTTCACATTGTTAGAACCTACAATAACTCCACTCGTTTCATCGATTGCATAATAGCTTACATTTGGATTAACGCGAAATAAAGAAAAGATATAGGAAAGTTCGTTTTTCTCTGTCACTTTAATAACTTTGTCAGGGCTCATTCCCACTTGCACGATAAATTCGCCGTTATGACTCCAAACCGCAGAATACTGCATAGGCTTTCCTTCCGCAGTGTTCTCTGTAATGTCTTGAACCAATTTGAGCGTTTTATCATAAAGCATCGGTTTGAAGAAGGCCATTTGCTCTCCTGTGTCAAATGTATAATTGTAGTACTTTGGCTCTGTCCCTGAAAATATTTTTCCTTCTTTATTAAAAATATGGATTTCATCCATTCCTACCTCTTCAGCAATTTTATTGAGCTCTTCCAAAGAATAGAGGGCATGGGGGTTGATTTCAATAAAGTGGGAAACCGCTTCTGCCGCATGAAGGCAAGTCTGCGCATATTCTTGCTTTAGTTTGACTAGCTCTTTGTAATTTTCCGCCAAGACTTTTTCCATTTCCAAAAAGGTCTGATTTGCATCTTTATGCGCGTTCTGTTGTTCATTCATTAACAATGCTATCAATATCATGACAAGTATGACAATAGATGAAAGTCCTACAATGCGATAAATATATTTTTTTATAGTATGCTTGAGCGTTTGCATTCGAGCCTCCTGAATTTTCCCTATTGGCGATTTTTATATGGGAATGGAAAAATAAAATAGCAATGTGACATATATAGTTTCCCTAATTTTGAACATTCTCGGAAACTTCAGTTTCAGAGAATGTTGAAAACGCCATTTCGCAGCGAAGCGAGAAATGGCAATAGATAAGCGAGTTTTGTTCGAAAACTCGAGACAAAAAACCACGCGCTTATTTCAGCGTGGTTTTTTATCCTTCCTTAATTTTGAACATTCTCGGAAACTTCAGTTTCCGAGAATGTTGAAAAGGCGATTTTGCAACGAAGTGAAAAATCGCAGTGCGATGAGCGAGTTTTGCTACAAAACTCGAGACAAAAAACCACGCGCTATTTCAGCGTGGTTTTTTATCCTTTTTATTTTACCAAAAACATATTCTTCTGTAAATATATACATATGATAGGGGGGGGGGTAGTGTATTTTTTTTATCATTCAATACCTCCGTGCGAGCCGAGAGTGCGTTAGGGATTGGCTGACCACTAGTTGTTTCAGAGGTAAGTGCTGTTTGTAGGTCAGCTGCAGTTTTCGCTCGTACGAAAACTGTAAATCCGCGAGGTCGGAGCGTTAGCGGAGCCCTGAAAAGCCCGACCTACGAGTTTTTGTGGTTTTTGCGAAGCAAAAATGGACGCTTTGCGGACAAACAAAAACTCAGTAGCAAGCCACACGGCTTGCGTAGGGAACGCCCAAAAAGTGATTTTTTTTGGCTTTGTTATCCTAGGACGAGCGAGTGGGGAGCGTGGCGAGGCATTGAAATTCCTTTTAATAGGGTGTATACTACAAATTCAAATGGAACAAAGAGATGTAAAAGAAAATATTGCTGGCGTTTTATCTCAAATACGATGTGCGGAAAAAAATGCAGGGCGTGCAGAGGGGGGCGTGAAACTGCTTGCAGTAAGCAAATTTCACCCTGTGCATCAAATTGAAGAGGCAATTTCGGCAGGACAGTTGTGTTTTGGCGAGAACCGTGTGCAAGAAGCGGTTGTAAAATTTCCTGAAATTTTGAAAAAAAACAAAGATGTGCATCTTCATATAATCGGGCAGCTGCAGACAAACAAGGTTAAGAAGGCGGTGGAGATTGCATCGTGCATAGAATCCGTTGATAGAATGCCATTGCTTATGGAAATTGAAAGGCAGTGTGCAAAAATGGGAAAAACGATAGAAGTCCTTTTTGAGCTTCATACCGCAGAAGACTCAAAATCAGGGTTTGAGAATTTGGCTGCGCTTGAGGAGGCGGTGAAATTTATTGTTGAAGGGAACGCCCCTCATATAACCCCAAAGGGATTTATGACGCTTGCGCCGTTTACTGATGACGAGGAGAAAATTCGGCGTTCGTTTAAAACACTGAAAAACGCTTCTCGCGTTCTCAATGAAAAATACTCTAATTTCAATATGACAGAGCTTTCTATGGGAATGTCGGGGGATTACAAAATCGCCATTGAGGAAGGTTCGACAGAAGTGCGCATTGGCACTGCGATTTTTGGCGAGAGAAATTATTCAAACACAGGACCGCTTGAGAAATGAAAATAAAGGCAGTTGCCATCATATCCTTATTTTCTCTTTTCTCTAATCTCTCTCCGTGTTTTGCCGCTGACTCAACAGACACAACCCCAGAGCCGTATGCTGAAGATGAATTTCCATCGTGGCTTTCTGATTTGAGGCGCGCAGAGATTATTACATTGGGAGCAATGCCTTTTGTTGTTCTTGATGTGGAGCTTGCCTATTCTTTGGGGACGTTCGCAGCGCATGGTTTTGACACAAATTACTTTAAAAACCCATTTGCCAGTTCAAGTGAAAATGCATATACGAGCGAAGAGCAAAGAAACCTTCTTTTGATTTCCCTAGGCATTTGTCTTGGCATTGGAATCACGGACTTTATTGTAAATCGAGTGAAAAATTCGCGGCGTGCAAAACAAGCGGCAGCGCAACAAAATAAAAACATTCAGATTGATCCGATTTCAGAGAATCCCGATGCAACGCCGATTCCCCCTCCAAGCAAAGAGCGCAGACGAAGCAGAAAGAAAATTAAAGAATCCAGCCAGCCCCAGAAAATTGAAGCGCAGGCAGAAAAGGGCGGCGCAAATAATGGCAGTGCAGATAGTGCGGATATGCACGATGGACAGGATATTCCAATCGATGAAATTTTAGATGAAGCTTCTATGGAAGTCGAAGTGCAGGTGGATGAGTAATGCTTTCCTTTACTTTAAAAGTCCCTGTCGATTTTGAAGATTCATTTCGTCTCGACCAATATATTGCGTTTGCAAAACCCGAAATGAACCGCTCAAAGTTAAAGTCGTGTGCCCAAAGTATATTATTGAATGGGAAAGAGGCGAAACTTTCTGCAAAAATAAAGCCGAATGATGTGATTGATGTGTTTTGGGATGAGAATATTCCTGAGAATATAGAGCCTGAGCATATACCGCTGAAAATCATCTATGAAGATGAGAATGTGACAATAGTAAACAAAAAACAAGGAATGGTGACGCATCCTGCCGCGGGAAATTGGAGCGGAACCCTTGTGAATGCTTTGCTCTTTCACTGGGGAAAGGAGGCTGTTCCCCAACTAAAGGAGGGGCGAGAAAATGAGATTCTCCAAAAAAGGAGGCCCGGCATCGTTCATCGTCTTGACAAAGACACTTCCGGGGTGATTGTCACCGCAAAAAATCGAGAGACGGAGGAATATCTTGGCTACCAATTCAAGGAGAGGCTTATTCAAAAGGAATATCTGTGCATCGTGGTGGGGAGACCTCCTGCATCTTCGGGCGATATAAAAACGCAGATTATTCGAGACCCAAAGAATCGCCAAAGGTTCAAGGCCGTTGACACAACAGTAACCGCAGACGGAAAATTTGCCCGTTCGATTTATCATTGTGTCGCATGCTTTGGAAACTATTCGATTGTCAGGGTTCGCATAAAAACAGGACGCACGCATCAAATTCGCGTGCACATGAAATATCTTGGCTGTCCGATTGTGGGCGACAAAATATATGGAAGACAAGACGCTCTTTTTCCAAACGCAACGCTTATGCTTCATTCCAGACAAATGATTTTAAGGCTTCCAAACGAAAATACATACAGATGCTTCAAAGCCTCGATTCCTGAACGGTTTTTTGATGTTCTGCACATTTTGAAAAAGACATATCCAAAGGAGACTCTGCCAAAGGTTTGTAAAAAATGCAAGACATATCGAAAGACATATCAATAATACATTTTCCCAGTAAGACAGAGCCGTTTGTCGTGATTGAAAAGAGTCGGGGGCTTCCGTCTGCGCCGTTGTCCGATTCCGACACTCGAAATGCTTTTTCCATTGTGGCACGCGAAATTCCGTGTCTGCTGGATGTTCAAGGGAGAAAAACAGTTGAACATGGGCTTTTGCATCGTATTGATACGGAAACGCACGGATTGCTATTAATTGCATCCACTCAGGAATTCTATGATTTTATACTTCAAGAACAGACGCAGGGAAGATTTATAAAAACATATCATGCGGAATGTGAATTTGTGGCGAACAATTCTCAATTGTTGGATGGATTTCCACAAAGTGAGGTGGCTGTCATGGCTTCTATGGATACCAGCCTGTTTTGCCAACAAGCAGAAGTGCAATTGATTGCTAAACATACTTTTGAAATTGCTTCATATTTTAGAAGTTTTGGAAAAGAACAGAGAGAAGTTCGCCCTGTAACCGAAAACTCGGGTAGGGCAGCCTTGAAAAAACTCACCCTAAAGAAACAATACAAAACAAATATGAAGATTTTAGGATGGCGCGACAATGTTTTTTCTATTGAGTGTTCGCTGAAAAGCGGTTACCGCCATCAAGTTCGCTGTCACCTCGCATGGCAAAATCTCCCGATTATCGGCGACCCATTGTATAATTATTTTGACAGAAGCGCAACTTCTGAATGCAAAAGACACGCAATGCATTTTAAAGCCTGCGCCCTTGATTTTTACAACCCAATTACAGAGCAGAGGATGCATTTTGAGATGGAGTGAAGAGAAAAAATGGAGTATGCTCTCTGCATTTAGAAAGTGTACAATTGTTTTACACGGCTTGGACCGCGAAAAATTGTAGCGAGTGGAAAATGCATATAATTTTTCGTGCTGAAGCCGTGAATTGTTTTATTTGCGCCATTGACCAACCCCCTTTTATTTGCTATGATAAAGTAATCGAAAGCCCGGATGGCGGAATTGGTAGACGCGCTAGGTTCAGGTCCTAGTGGGAGCACTCCTATGAGAGTTCAAGTCTCTCTTCGGGTATTATTTTTCATTATACGCTACATTTAAAAAAAATATCAAAAAATAAGTTTCCAACTTTTTTAATAATACAACATTTATTCTTTTTGTCAACAATTTTTGTTAAAAAAAAACAACTTTAATTATTGCCTAAAATCATTAAAATGCTTTTATGTTTAGAGAAAATTTAACAAAGATTATGAGAAAAAAGAATCTTAGCGTAAAGGAACTTGCCTATAAAACAGGAATCAAATATGGTGTATTGAATTCTTACCTTGACAACAGACGCTCAATTCCGAGCGTTATCAATGGAGTGAAGATAGCAGAAGCACTGGAGACTTCTGTAGAATATCTTGTGAAGGGTGCTCCACGAAAAAAATGTGCTCTTTGTGAATATGAACATTTTTTTAGAGAACTGAAGGGACTTTCAAGCAGGGAATTTAAGGTTTTGAAAGAACTTGTCCAAATTTTAAAGCATGATGACGATTTTTAGGTAAAATTATTCTAAAAAAAGAGGTTTTATTATGAAAAATTTAATGCTTGTTTTGGAAAAGAAAACTCCTGTATGGAGATACTTTTTTATATCCGATGGAAAGTTGTCATGGATTAACTGTAATGGCTGTGAATCTGAGGAAGAGGCAAAAAAATATGTTCTGAAAAACATGCATTTTAGTCAAAATAAATTTTTGATAAAACATATTACAATAAATATGTTTGACTATGGAAGCAGCTCTTATAACCGCAGGAAATATCGCGGCCAATCGGTAAATCAGACTACTTTAAAAATGTTGAAAAGACACATCGATGAAATAAACAAGGTTTGGGGATGTTGTGATATTCGAGAGATAACTGAACATCAAGTCATAAATTACTTGATTGGCAGGGATAAGAGCGAAAGCTGGAAGAATGAATTTTTATCTGCGCTTCGGGAAATTTACAGGGAGGCCTCATGGCAGGACTTGAATGTCACTATGCCAATGTTTCAAAATTTCAAGAGAAAAAGCAAAAAGCGTGATTGCTTTACACAGGAAGAAATTGTCAGGCTTTTTAAGCCAGCCAATTTTTCGGATTATCAACACTATTTGTTCTTTCTTCTCTGTTATACAGCAGGATTGCGGTTGGGAGAAATTCGAGGTGCCAAAGTCAAGCAAGTTATTGCTGACAAGAGCGCGTTTGTCGTTGATGGATATTTAGCGAATGACGGAACGAGAACCCACTACAACAAAAAGGGCAGCGATGAGAAGCCTAAATATAGGGTTGTCATAATTCCAAGTTTTGTTCTGAAAGAACTTCTTAAACATATAAAGGACAATGCACTTTCCAGTGACGATTATATTTTTACAAGAGATGGAAAACCGTTCAACAGATACTCTTCTGACTATCAGTTCAAGAAAAGCCTTGAAAAGTCTGGAATTGTAATTGGGGAAAGAATACTCGTGCCGCACTCTCTTCGATACACCTATGTCACCATGATGCGTTATAAGTTCAAGCCTGAAATTGTACAGCGTTTTGTTGGACACAACTCCATTGAAATGACGGAATACTACACGAGGGCGAACTTGATAGATTCAATAGACAATTTTCTTCCACTTTTGCCAGAAATAAACGAGGTTTTTGATAGGAAATAGCTCAAAAAAGGGTGCAACGTTGCACCCTTTTTGCTGTTTATCGCACTATTTCTTTTCAAACTCGAATTTCGTCTCAAGTTTTTCGTCAAGATAGAGTTTTGCCTTGAATTCTTTGCCTGTTTTTGAGGTGAATTTCTTTAGTGATGTTTTCTTTTTTGCGCAGAGGTGCTCAATGTCTTTTTCTGTGAGTTTTGTTCCAGCGACTGTTTCCCAAATCTTGAAGTCACATCCTTCCTTGTAGCCAGTGCAATACCAATTTTTATTTCCTTTGCGAATTTCTTTTCCACATTGTGGGCAGGAAATTTTGCTTTGGCCTGCAGGAAGAGCAATGTCAATTTCTTTTGAGACTGAATTTCGCACGAAATCCTTTATTTTGGATTCAAATAACGTGGGGTCTTCTTCAAGCTGCTTTTCCCATGTTGTGGTTTCAGAAACATCTGCTAGCATTTTTATTGGAGATGAGCGAACTGCATTCAGCACGACTTTTCCAACGGGAGTTACTACAATGTCTTTCTTTTGGATTTCAATGTAGCCACAGGACTGTAGTTTTGGAATGAATGTATGTCTTGTCGCCTGCGTTCCAAGTCCAATCAGTTTTCCCGCGTTTTCATCTTGAGCCTTTGGATTTTCCATAAATGACAGAATGCTCGCCTCGTTGAAATGCTTCGGGCTTTGAGTCCATTTTTCCTTTGTTTCAATTTCTGACATTTCCAGAGAATTCCAGTCTATGCCGTCAAGGCTTTTAAAAGGGTGCAACGTTGCACCCTTTTTTTCCGCCGATAAATGTGATGGAGGGGTGGGCGCAATATTTTCACCTTTTTTCCATCCTCTATCCAACATCTGTTTTCCAGTGACTTGGTATGTGTGGTTGTTTACGGATAAAATCACAGTCTGTTTGTTATATACGCAGGGAGCGGCAAATGCAATCATAAATCGGTCAAGAATAAGGTTGTAGATTTCTTTTTCGATTTCGCTTGCTGAAGCGGGAATTTTTTTCAATGGAATCAATGCGTGGTGTGCCTCAAGCTTTGCATCGTTGAATACTCGTTTGTTTGAAAGAGATATGTCGGATATGGTGGCGATTTCCATAAATTTCGGATATGCTGTGGACAAGGCGTTGAAAATCTTTTTGCAAAGCTCAACGTTTCCGCTTCCCATAACCTTTGATGGCGTTCTTGGATAGGAAACGCACTTGTATTCTTCGTATAGCTTTTGGATTATTTTTAGAGTTTCATCTGCGGAAAGACCGTACAACTTGAATGCGTCTTTTTGAACTGCGTTTAAGTTGTACAGTTGGGGAGCGGGTATCTCTTTTTTCTCGGATTTGTTTTCTACAACAGAAACTGTTTTTCCAATGTCGCCTTTTAAAACTGTTTCACGAGAGTTGTCAGGGAAAGATGTTTTGCTTTCACCTTCAAAATAAATTCCTTGGCAAAAAGGGTGCAACGTTGCACCCTTTTTGTTTGTGGGTTGGAATTGTGCATAATGCTCGAAGTATTTCTCGCTTTTGAAATTCTCAATTTGTGAGCAGCGTTCTTCAATCGCTGACAGTATGGCGGTTTGGACGCGACCAATCGTAAGTTTTTTATTCGCGCTTACTGAAATGTATCGAGTGAAGTTGATTCCCACGAGCCAGTCGGAATGCTGCCGTGCAAATCCATTTTTCGCGAGGTCGTCGTAATCGGAGAGCGGCTTTGCGTTTTTGATTCCCTCTTTGATTACTTCAGGCGTGAGAGCCTGTGAGACCCAAAATCGTTTTATTCGGGAGAAGTCGGTTATTCCGCTTGCTGCGAGGCATTCGCGAGCGATTATTTCTCCCTCTCGGTCTGCATCTGTTGCGATGAGTATTGAATCGTAGCGGTGTTTGTTTAACATTGCCAGCACCAGTTCCGTTTGTGCTTTCGTTGACTCATTTTTAATGTACTGGAAGTCCTCTGGAATTATGGGAATTTCTCTCCACGACTTGAACTTTGGGTCGTAGAGTTCAGGGTTTTGCAGGGTAAAGAGATGCCCCTTGCAATTTGTGATTTCTGTTTTTCCGTCTGTAAAAATTCCAGAACGAAATGAACAACCAAGAGCGGATGCGAAGTCTTTTGCAACGCTCGGTTTTTCTGCGAGAATTAACATACTGTGTCCTCCATTTGGGCAGGCAGACACAACATCTATTTTGCTGAAAAAGAAATTTTAGTCAAGCGAAATGAGAAAGAATTGATGTGTTTTTGTTTAGTTTTGCAAGGAGCAATTTAAAAAGGGTGCACTGTTGCCCCCTTTTTTGGGAAAAAGGGGTGTTAAAGCATGCAAAAAATGAATGTTTTTAGTCATCTATAATTATTCACAGAAAATGTGTTGAAGGTGGGGGAGAATTTTTCAGAGTGGAAAAGTAACAAATAACAACTGACCTATTCGGCAAGATAAAGAAGTGTCCTACGGACTGTACTAAATCTATATATTATATGAATTTATGTGTAGGACGGTCAGTTGCTCTGTAGGACAAGTTTAATTTTCTACCATAATAGACTGTAGGACAAGTGATTTTGATGCGTATTTTAAACAATAATTTATTTTTCTAAAAATAAATATTGACTTTTTCTGCGTGCTGAAATATCATCTTTTTTAGTTGACTAAAAATATTCATATTTTCAAAGAAAAAAGAGGAAGTTTCAACTTTCTTTTTTTCTTTGAAGTGCGATTTTGTAACGAAGTGAAAAATCGCTGTATATGTTGACGGTTTGCTTTGCAAACCGAAATTAAAGCGGGTGGCAGTATTTTGGCATTCGCTTTAAACATTCATATTTTCAAAGAAAAAAAGGGTGCAACGTTGCACCTTTTTTTTCCAAGGTTTAAAGTGTCCGCCAAAATGCTGTCGGACACTTTTACTCGAGTTTTCTTGCAAAATCGCCTTTTCAACATTCTCGGAAACTGAAGTTTCCTGCGATGTTGAAAATTAAGGAACGATAAATGTGATGGAGGGGTGGAAGCAACATTTGCACCCTTTTAAAGAAATCGTGGGAGAAATCAGAGGATGACAAAGAATTTCAGAGCAAAGGAAAAAGAAGAGATAAAACGGCTTGTAAAGAAAATGAACTGGGAGCTCTACAGGATAAGAATTTCTCTTGGAAGGTGCTCAAGTCAAAATGTCGTTGAGGTTATGGACTTTCTGCTGGACAGATGGAGTCTCATTTCCGCCAATCGATTGAATGTTTTTTTCAAGTGGTTCTTGGGTTTGATTCGGGAGCTTCGAGTTGATGTCAGGGGGGATGTGTGCGAGCCGTATCTGCAGTTGCTTTGTTTTGCTGACAAGCAAAAGTTTGCGGAGGAAAGGGAGTTGCTGAATCGATTTGTTTTTCTTGCATGGATAAACCTGAACAAAATGGACAGAATCCCCGATGGAATCTCAACGGAAAAGATAAAGGCGGACATGATTGAAAATGTTCTTGATGAATTGCTTCTTCCTTGTGTACAAATTCTAGAGCCGAACGAGGAACTTGAGGAGCTTCTTGACACTTACCAATATAATAAACAGCTTTGCTCTCGGAGTGGAATCGTGTCCCGAAAAAATCTTGAGCGGATGATGTCATCGGGAATTGGGCGATAAAAATAGAGAGGAGCAAAAGAAATGGCGAAAACCTCTCTGAGAAATATATTCAACCGTTCTCCGCAGAAGAACAAATACTCACACGAAGACCTGTTCAAGTGGAAGAAACCTGTGTATGTGAAGAATGACCTTGAGGCGTTTAACAGGCTTTTTAAAAATGCGGGCAAAAAACAAAAGTCAGAAAAGGGCTCATTTTCAAGCGGTCGTTCCAAGGCAGGGCATGCGTTTGTGTTTCCAGAGCGTAATCAGCGCGTCACCTTCAAAATGTCGTATTCAAATTCTATGGCAAGTCATGACAAGTATGTAAACCACTATATGCCCCAAGAGAACAAGGACTATGTCGAGGAGAAGCCTGAGCTTTTCGGAATGAGCCAAGAGGAGTATGATGCGCGCAAAGTGCCGCTCAATTTCAAATTCATCATTTCACCTGAAAGCCAGAATGTTGACCTGCGGGAATTGACGCATTCATTTATAAAGCGTCTTGAGGCGCAGACAGGATACTCTCTTTGCTGGAGAGGGGCAATTCACAAGGACACGGAGCATCCACATGCCCATGTCGTTATAAACGGAACGGATTTGAATGGCAAGGACATATTCTTCAACAGAGAGACGGTGATTTTAATGCGCTCGATGTGCATGAACGCGGCCACCATGATGGTCGGGGAGCGAACGAAAGAGGAGATTGCGTTTTCAAAGAAAAATGAGATAACTGCGAATCGCTGGACAAAGGCTGACTCGATGCTTGAGGATTTGTCGTCATTGAGAATAGCGAGGGATGGAATTTCTCCTGTGCTTGAAAACCGGCTTTCGCATCTTGCCAGCATACACCTTGCAAAAATCGAAAAGGACTCCAACTCATATATGCTTTCCGAGAACTGGAAGGAGACGCTGAAGGCTTCTGGGCGATACAACACATATCTTGACGAATACATGAAGGGTGGGGAGAATCTGGAGCTGTACAATGGCGGCGGAATAACTGGAGTTGTGGAAAAAGTCATAACCTTCGACAAGGACGAGGCGTGGAACGATGCCTTGATTGTAAAGTCAGGGGAAAGGCGCGTGTATGTTCCAGTGTGGCAGCTTCACAAGGAAGATTTAAAGGGGAGGCGCGTTTCAATCAGAGACTCTGAAAAAAAAGGCGAGGGGAAAATTTCACGCCAGGTGAGCGACAGAAATATTTTTGTGAAAGAATAAAAAATGATGCAACATTGCATCGTTTTTGTAATGGGGATTATATAATTTTCAGTCGATAGTTAGTTTGACATGCAATATACATTGACATATACTTATACATAACGATTGGAATTGTAATGGGGGATTTTTATGGCGACACTTATGGAAAAGGATGTTCTTTTGGAACTGGTGAATGGAGCGATGGCAACGCTTTCAAGGCAAAATCCATCGGAAAATTTGAATAGTAGCAATTATCAACTTCAAAGTTTTTATAGTGCCTTGATTAGCAATCCTCCTGAAATTTTTGATTTTCATAATATGGCGAATAAAATAAATGGAATTACTGCGCAATATGAACACTGATGAAATAGTAAATGCCGTATTCAAAGAAGTTTGGAATAGGACTCTTACAGCGACAAAAGAAGAGATTGAGCCAGTCATACTTCCTTGTGGATTTGTTCTTGGAGGTCAGCCAGGCTCTGGGAAATCTAATCTTATAAGAATGGCAAGAGAAATTTGTCAAAATAATATCATCATCATTTCAGGAGATGACTACCGAAAGTATCATTCCGACTACGATTTTTTTCAAAAAGAATATGGGAAGGACTCTCCAAAATACACTGCTGAATTTGCAGGAAAAATGACTGAGGCGATTTTAAATAAGGCGGTCTTGGAGCATTACAACATAGTGATTGAGGGGACATTTAGAAATCCCGCCACGCCAATAAAGACGCTTTCTCTGATGAAAGATAACGGCTATAAAACGGTTGTTCTTATTCAGACGACAAACAGGGAAGTGAGTTGGAAATCCTGCCAGGAACGATATGAAAAGATGCTTGAAGTGAAGCCTGAAGAGGCTCGATGGACAGACAAGGCGCATCATGATGCTGTTGTCAAAAAACTGGCGAAGAACATAAAGGAGGTTTATGATTCTAGAAAGGCAGATAAAATTGAAGTCTATTTCCGCGATGAATATAATAACAACAGGCAGATATACACGAGTGAAAGCCAAAAGCCTCCAAGCGTCAAAGAACTCAATTCTTACATTGGAACGGTCAAAAACATCAAACGAAAAAGTGGAATTGAAAGATAAAAATGATGCACCGTTGCATCCTTTTTGCAATCTGAAATCTGAAATCAAGCCAAAGGACAACCGTTCTGTCTTGCCCAACTAAGAACTTCATTCATTCGCTTTTGACTTGAGCCATTGAAGATTGTCCAAATCTATACGAAACGACACTGCTTTTTTTGCAGGTCTCCAATTTCGCAAGTGTCCTTGTGAAAAATCTTTTATTTCGGGAGTATCTGAAAAATCAATGTTTTTTCTTAATTCTTCAACTTTTCACGAGTAAAACTGTCTGCACCATTGCTCATACCTTTTTTCCTCCTTTGCAGTCGAGATGCGCGCACAAATAATTCTTATTCGAGCTCGTTCTGTATAACTTGAAACCACAACTGCAAAGACATTTATTTTTGCAGTTCCAGAATATCTTATTTCTTCCATGGTACAATGCTCGTAATTATACTGTTAGATAAAAAGGGTGCACCGTTGCACCCTTTTTGTATATACATACCGTCTACAATTGTGCAAACAACAACCCATTTTCTAAATTATACAGCATCATATGCAATATGTCAATAATATAAATATTTTAAATCGTATAAACTATATATTGATATAATTTGAAAAGTATGATACAATTGTTCCATAAGCAAATTCTGCCTGCCCAAGAAAGGATTCGCTTATGTTTGGAAACAAGGAAGAGTTCTCGCGTGACGACCCGAAGGGCTACAAGAGGTTCTATTGGCTAAAAGCCTTGAACTATCTTGTGCCCGTTCTTGTCGTCATTGTTGGCGTTCTTATCACCACGCAGGAATTCGCTCCATTTATGAACTATGACGAGAGTGTCATAGGGAGGCCGCTCCATGTCTTCAAGAGCGGGTATCGGCTGTACAATCCGCTTGTGTTCCTTTTGGGAATGTTCAAGTTTATGGGAAACGAGGTGTACTCCCACTACTTCTTTCAGGCGGCCCCTCCAGCGTTGTTCTCAATTATTCTTGCCTTCTTTTTGTTCATTGTGACCAGCATCATTTTGAACGCCCATCAAAAGAACCAGCGTATATATGGCACGGCGCGATGGGCCAAGGTCAAGGACTTGAAGGAGCTGGGGCATCTGCAGCAATACGGAGTTGTTTGCGGAGAGCTTGAAAAAGCCGATGTCTACTCAAAAATAAATCCGAAAAAAGGAAACCTTGTTCTGCACCTGCGGAAGAACTTGCTGACGCGAAATCCGAATGTTGCGCCTCTTATATGCCATTCAGGGGCGACAAACACATGGATGATTGCTCCGACAAGAAGCGGAAAGGGTGTCTCAACGATAATCCCGACCTGCTTGAACTATGGCGTTCCATACTACAAAAGCAAATTCAGCGATGAGATAGTCGGACGAGGCTCCATGGTTGTGTTTGACCCGAAGGGCGAGAACTTTGAGGCGACCGCTGGATACAGGAGACAGTTCTCCGTTGTCATACCGTTTCGCCCCCTCGATTCAGAGGGAATGACGGCGCACTACAACCCCATAAATGAAATTCCGGATGACCCCACCACTGCATTCTCGTGGGCGGACATGATAGGCGAGAATTTCTTCTCCGCGGAAAAGGCGAGCGGCGGAGGAGATGAAACATCCAACCATTTCAACAACAGGGCGCGCGATATGTTCACCGCCGTTGTCCTGCATGTGCGGTTTTCAAAGCGAATCCCATGGAATGAAAAGAACATGTCAACGGTGTTGAAAAAATTCTCGCAGAAGGATGACGATGCGGAGGAGGAGATTGACGAGGAGGCCGCTGGCGGCTCGGACGAGCTTCTTGACGAGTTGATTCACGACGACCATGGAGACCCGACGATAAACGAGTTGATACGGAACTCCGCGAAACGCGCGCAAAAACAGCCTCCGAAAGAGAGGGGCTCAACATACTCGACTATTTTTTCAAAAATCTCACTGTTTCAGGATCCTCTCATTGCGTCCTCGACCGCATACAGTGACTTCTCTGTCGACGACTTCATAAGCAGCAAGAACGGAATCTCCCTCTATTTGATTGTTCCATACAACCATATAACGCGAATCGCTCCAGTGTTCCGCATGCTCATCAATTTTATGATAAAGAAATTCTCCGACGGCACCACAAACGCAAATTCCGTGAAGCTCAAAAATCCCTGTCTGTTCTTGCTGGATGAATTTCCTGTGCTTGGGTATTTTCCAGAAATTGCAAAGAACATGGGAATCCTCGCGGGCTACGGGGTCACATTCTTCATCGTCAGCCAGTCAATAAATCAGATAGTCGATGTGTACGGTGAAAACCATCCGTTCCTCGACCACTGCAAGACGAAGATAATCTATGCGCCGGGAAACATAAAGGACGCGCGGATGATTTCAGAGAGCATCGGAAACAGGTCTGTTTTGATTGACAACATATCGTCGAACATGGCGAACACGATGGGCGCGAATCTCTCAAGCCAGGAGGTGTCTGTTTCCCTTGTGAATCCTGACGAGCTCACAAAGCTTGAGTTCTCCCGATGCATTGTGCTTCTTGAGGGAAAGCCCCCCTACAAGGGAAAGAAGGTTGTGTACTACGAGGATCCCCGTTTCAAAAACAAGCAGTTCTTGCCAGTTCCAGAATTTACTGTTCTGATGAAAGCCATGAAGCGACTTCCAAGCGTGCGCGCTGTTCTTGCAAAACAAAAGGATGATGCAAAAAAAGCGGCCGCCGAAAAAGAAACGGAGGTGATTGCTGAGGTGTCCGCGGATTACGACCCATTCTTGCAATGACGAAACAAAACTTTAATAGGAGATAAAACTTATGGAGGAAGATGAAATGTTCGACTCACTTGAAGCTGAGGAGAAAATGGAAAAGCCCCACGATATGGAAGATGCAAAGAAAAAAACGCCGCCCATAGAAAATACACCAAGGCTTCCAGTCAGACCCAAAAAGCGGACAGTGCCTTACGACAATCCTGAAAATTTGTCCGAAATCGAGGAGGCGATTATAAGACTGTCGGAGGAAATCTCGAATTTGACCGACTTTCGGGAGGGCATAGAGCAGTTGTTTTCGGAAAAACAGTCCGATGACAAACAGAGGGAGAATCTTGTGACGAAATACTACAACTCTCTGCAGCAAAAATTTACGAACCTCAACGACAGACTGACGACTGAAATCGACTATCGTAACGAGCTTGAGGAGCGTGTAAGAAGCGCGAACTACTCAAGAGAGGTCTACCTTTTGGAGCAGGAGCTGGACAAGGAGAGGGCGAAAATATCGCTTTTTGTTGACGAACTGTCAAGCTCCACCAAAGAAACGCTTGGAAGGATAAGTGACAAGATTGTTGAGATGAAAGGGGCGGAGCAGCTGATAAAGGAGGCGACGTTGAAATTCCGCTCTGATGCCTCGCAATGCACGCAGAGCGAATTTGAGGTTCTCAAAAACAGCGGAGTAACACAGATGAAGGGCATCGCCGAAAGCGCACAAAGCAGTATTGACTCCGTGAAAAAAAGCGCGACCGCCTTTCTTGCTCAATGCGACAAGGAGAACAAAGAGCTGATAAAAAAGATTCCTCGCGTAAAGGAAAAGCTCGGTTTTGAGAACTGGCTCACAATAGGGATGGGAGCTTTGGGATTCGCGAGCCTTTTCATACGAATTGTGTTGGGATGATATTTTAATAATATATGTTTTGTTTAAAATAAAATATTGAAAATATAATCATTGAACATTAGAATGACATTCAGCGAAGGAGTAGAAAAAAACAATGCAGTCTAAAACATATTTGCCGAAAGGAACGAACGCAACGCCATTTTATCCGCAGCTGGAGCACTTTGACTTCATCTGCGGCCAGATAATCAACGAGAACAAGATTCTCAAATTTGTCGTGGTCATCTCGTGCCTTGCCTTTTTCCTTTCGATAGGAATCACGATATTCGCCGTGAACCGCCCTGACTCAATCCCCGTCCTTGTGACGATGAACGACTTTGGGGAGACGCGCTACATCGGCGAGGTGTCACGGAAAAACTACCAGAATTTCCATGTGCCTGAAATCGCGGTGTCATACACGGTGCGGCAATTCATAACGATATACCACTCTCTGTCAACCGACAGGGCGGTCGTCCGAAGGAATGTGGAGACGGCATACCATCTTCTGACATCAACAACGGCATCAAAATACTCGACGCTTCTCAAGGAGAGCAATCCTTTCGAGGATTTCGGAAGGTGCACAAGGGAGGTGGAGTTTGAGACGGAGCCGCTCAAGATAACGAGGGACACATACCAGCTCGACTACAAGGTGGTGACGAGGCAGGTTTCGGGAAGCATACAAGAGGTGGTGCGGTTCAGAACGGCGATAACCGTGAGAACGCTCTCTCCAGCGGAGGACGACATAAAAGACAATCCGCTTGGAATATACATAACGAACTTCGATATAAAAGAACTCAAATAGAGCAAACAAAAGCATGGAGAAGAATATGAAACAAAGAAAAACGGCAAGAGCGACATCGATGTGTTTTCTGCAGATGTGCATCCTCATGTTCATTGGATGCAAGACTGTGGATTTGGAGAAAATGGCGGAGCCGCGATTCGAGGGCGACAAAACGCTGCAGTCGTTGAGCGAGGAGGAGGAGCGGAACGAAAAGGAGATGCACGACCTTCTTGTGGCGGAGGAGATGAAGGTGCAGGACATCGAACAGACGGTGGTCTATGTTGAAAAGCCTGTGTATATCCCTGAGTCAAAGGCCTCTGACAAGGATTTCAAGAGGCTTTCCGGTTTTGATGCTGCAAAGGACAGCATCAAAATAGCCACAAAAAAGCCTGAGCATTATAAGGACGGCACATTCTTCTATCAGTACGATGAAAACCTTGTGTACGAGATTTACGCCCAGCCGTATCACTTGACGGACATTTCGCTGGAAGAGGGCGAGGCTGTTCAAGGCAGTGTGTTGATTGCAGAGGACGAGCAGGTGTGGGAGCTGACGGCGAATGTCGCGCAAAACCCTGTTACAGGAAGACAGATACAACACCTTTTCCTGAAGCCAGCGTATGCAAACCTTGACACAAGCATGGTTGTGATAACAGACAGGAGGGTGTACCACTTTAGGATAAAGAGCTTCAACACGGCGCACATGGCCATGGTCAAATTCACGTATCCGCAGACGAGAAATACATGGGTTGCAAGGAACGGAGGGGCAACGGCGAATGGGGTGAGCGTTGAGAACGAGTATATGACGGTCACAAACCCTGAATTCCTGTCGTTCGACTACAAAATCAAATATGGATTTAAAAAGCCCGACTTTCTTCCAAAGCGAGTGTATGACGATGGGCAGAAAACCTACATAGTGGTTGACGACATAGTCCTGCACAAACAGCTGCCCATTCTTTTCAACGAGAGAAACGAGATCGCGAACTATTCCGTCCACAAGAATGTGTTCATGGTTCCACGCCTCATAAACAAGATGACGCTGAGACTTGGAAAACAGAAGATTGTGATTGAGAAGAAGAAATCACGCGGAAAAAATGGCTCCTCTGAAGACACGGAAAAAGACAAATAGACAAGGAGTTGGAGGACTATGGAAGAAGAGGAAAGAAATACGACCGCCGATATAGGTGGCGAAGAGAGTCGGACGGCCACCGAGGAGACAATCAACGACGAGGATTTGATTGACGCTGACGAAGAGGAGACCGAGCTTCCGCCTCCAAGAGAGAGGAACGAGGCGCGAATGCTGAACATCGGAAACATATTCGCCGTCATATTCATCGCTCTGGTTCTCATCATAGTGTTCATAATGGTGCTTTCACGGCAAAAAAAAGAGACGAAGACTGAAAGCGAGCTTGACAAGGCGGGAAGCAAATACATTCCCGAGGTGAGGGTTTCAGAAAAATCCTTTGGAGAGGAAAGCGAATTTACAGCCGAAGGCGATGAAGAGGATGCGGAGGATGTAGACGAGATTCTCAAGACGCTTCCACCTGAATTCAAGGCGCAGGAGCCGCCGTCTTCAGCCCCTGTCGCCCCAATCGGTTCGAGCGTAGGCTCGTTATCTTCGTACACAAGCGACAGACCCGACACAAGGAATTCACGCTCTCCGCGCAGAGTCGAGGGCATAGCGGGGCAAAACTATGCGGCGCAGAGCGTGAACAACCAGAACATTGTCTCCGCGATGATGAGCGGCAGCGGACACGACCAGCCGACAAGGCAGGGATATGGAAACGGACTTTCCAAAGAAGAGTACATGGCAAACCTTGCCTCACGTGCAAACACGGTGGCAAATTCACTAGGCGCGTCTTACGGAAATCAAAACAACATGGCTCAAGCCTACCAATCGAACAAGGAGATGTTTTTCGGCAATGGAAACGGAGGGAATTCGGGGAGCGGTCAGTATCTTTCGTACGCAACGCTGTGGGAGGGAACGATAATTCCTGGCGCGCTGGCGACAGCGGTGAACACGGACAATCCAGGGCTTGTCATTGCGCGTGTGACCGAAAATGTGTATTCAAGCTATGACCACTCGCTTCTTCTGATTCCAGAAGGCTCCTTGCTTTACGCGACATACAACTCATCCGTGAGCTACGGACAGAAAAGGGTGCAGATCGCCTGGAACATCTTGATTCGCCCTGACGGCTACAGGGTGCAGCTGGGAAATATGAATGGGGTTGATTCGTATGGAGCGAGCGGCACAAGGGGGCGTGTGTCAAACCATCCGTTCGAGACGCTCAAGGCGCTGGGGCTTGTGGCGATATTCAGCGTGATACAGACGGAGATTACATCGAGCATCAAGTCGAACGGCAACGAATATGTCCAGAACGCAATGGCGAGCACATACTCTGAAGCCTCGAAAATTGGGGGCAAGATACTTGACAAGGCGCTTGACATAAAGCCCACGATTAAAATAAAGCCTGGAACGGAGATAAAGCTCATAACGAACATTCCTCTTGGGCTTCCTCCAGTCAAGGTGAATCCAGTGACACGGAAATACACCAGAACGCGATAGCATTTTTAAGCCGTGCATAAAATCGGAGAGAAAAGGAAGTTTAGGTTTAATCTGTCTTTGATTTATTCACAGAAATTGTGATTTTGAAGCACTATCTTTTTGCCATTTTGAAGATTAGGTTTTTAGGCAAAAAACAGCATTTTTTTTAGGGAGGTAGGTTATGATAAACCTGAACTTCAGATGGGCGATGGCCCTTGTTTGTGTTCTTGGAGGAATTCTGTTTCCTTCATGTAAATTCTATGAGAGTCTCACCGACAAGGGGGACGATGAAAACAGCGAGAGAATAGAGATAACATCTCTTTGGCTTGGAAAGCAAAATCTCTCGATGCAAGTTGGGGGCATGGACTATGTAGCCGTGTCCGTAAGACCGCAAGATGTGCAGAAGGATGTAAAACTTGAATGGAACTACGACAAGTCTATAATCGAGTGTGACACGACATCTGCATGGGGAGTGACCATAAAGGCGCTTGCAGAAGGTCAGACATCCCTTCGCTGCTCGTACAACGGCTACGACGCGAACTGCCTTGTGACTGTGCAGGGGTTCTCGGAGAGCTATGAGGCGAGCATAGAGCCCTACATCTACTCAAACACCTCAATAATACAAACTTCCCCTGGCATAACGGAGAAGGTGTTTGTGTCGCTCTATGGCGGCTCTGTAGTGGATATTGACGGCTACTCGTGGGTGTCTGACAAAGAAAGCGTCTGTACGATAGAGCCGACGGGGCAGTACTGCGTCATAACTGCGAAGGACGAAGGCTACGCGAGGATAAAGATAACCCACACAAAGGCTGCCTATCCCTATTATATCGGCGTGTATGTCTTTGACGATGCGACAAGCTCAACATTCATAACGACGGAGAACAACATTGTCACGATGAACCAGGACAGCGAGAGCCAAACATTGGCAGTATCCCTTGTGAATGGCAAGGAATCGTCGCTCGACAGCCAGTTCACATGGGAGGTCTTGAACGATGGCGACACCTGTCCGATTTCGTTTGAATCAAATGGCAACACGGCGGTTGTGACGGCGAAAGCAGGCGGAAGCTGCACACTGCGCGTCACACACCCCGATGCGGCGTATCCGCTTGACATATTGTGCCGTGTGATAACGATTGTGAAGAACGTATACATCAAGCCGTCAAGCACGACTGTTCGGCTTGATGGAGAGGCGAACGAAAAAGTGACATTCACGCTTGAGAACATCGGCGAAAGCGAATACAACGTGGACAACTTCAAATATTCTCTCGACGACTACAGTGTGGCAGAAATCGTCTCCAGCATTGGAAACGAGGTGATAGTGCGCGGAAAATCGAACGGCTCTGCAAGGCTTGTGGCAAGCCATGAAAAGGCTGCCTACACGAGGGAGGTTCTTCTGATTGTGGCAGGGCAGCTGTCGGATATGGTTGATGCGTCATGCTATGTGACCACAAGCCAAAACTACATAAGGACAAAGGTTGGCGCAGCCCCGACATCGATAAACATCTCTTTGAAAGGCGGCTCAGATGGAGACGAGGAGAATTTCATCTGGACGATAAAAAGCATCGCCCCCGACGGCTCGCATTCAGTGGCGGATGTGGTCGATATGACGACAGCGCATGGAAATGTAAGCCATTCCCGCATGGCGAACGCATCGTACACGCAGGGGCAGGCGGACATAAAGCCTCTTGCGGAGGGGTTCGCCGTCATAACGATAACGCATCCAAAAACCTATTATCCCACAGAAATCCTTGTAAAGATTCTGGGAAAGGACGCGATACTCGAAGAGCCGTTGTATTTTTCAGGCGGCGGAATAATAAAGGTTGTCAATGGAAAAGGCGCGGACTACACGGTCAGTCTTCGTGGAAGCAAAAGGGCGGCTGGAGATGAAAAGAACATCGTCTGGGAATGCGATTCAGATGCGGTGAAGATAGAGGCATCCGCAGCATCCGCGAAGGTTCTTGCACCTGCAGCAGGGAGCGGAGTGGCAAAGTCCACAGTGACGATAAGCCATCCAAAGGCGGAGTTCGAGAAAAGAGTGCTTGTGGTGAGCGCCGACGATGAGGAGGCTCTTGAGAATGTGAAGGCGCTGCATTCGGACAAGCTCTGCTACAGCATCGAAGCGGGGGAGTGCGCATACTGTGTGGTTGAGACGTCGGGATTCAAAGGCGAGTATATAGAGGATGAGCACGAGGGAGGAAGCTATGCGGAGTACGACTTCAGCCAGGCTAAATGGGAGGTCGCGGATTCAAGCATTGCGCAGGTAGAGGCCGCTGCATCCCCGCTCTTTGGCGTTGTGAAGGGCTTGAAGCCTGGCGTCACGACGGTGAAATGCACGCTCGAGGACCAGTCCCTTGTGTACACGATAACGGTTTATCCAGAGGGGGCGGACAACACCGCTCCTGAAATCTATTTCACCACGGGCCAGAATGTGGTGGTTCTGCCGAAAAAGGATGCCTCTAAAACGGTGTATGCCACGGCGATAAACCTTCCGTCAAGCGAATACCAGGGCATTGCATGGAAAAGCAGCGATGAGGGCGTTTTAAAGGTGGAGTCGAACGGAACTTCCGCTGTGTTCACGGCCCTTGTGGACGAGGGCGAGGCGGTTGTGACCGTCGACCACCCGTCAAGCCAAAACACCCTCAAAATCTATGCGCGCGTTGGAAGCGAGTATGTGGAGTCGGAGACCCAAGCGATATGCTACATCTCATCCCCCGATGTCATGACGATGCTTTCCGACGATGAGGTGCAGAGGCTTGACGCAGTACTTGCGAATTTCACGGAGGCGAACCCGAACGGCTTTGAGTTCTCGATTGACAATGCAGATGTCGCCACAATCTCCGCGCAGTCGAAGACAGGGTTCGCATACATAAAGCCGCTTTCCAGCGGACAGGCGGAGGTGACAATCACGCATCCGCTGTCACGGCACTCGCAGAAGGTGCTTGTTCTTGTGGGGAACAGCGCGGATGAGCTTTCCGCGGCAACATATTTGACCACTGGCTCGAACGTCGTTTCTATAAGCGAGGGGAGCACAAAGGATGTCGCTGTGTCCGTCAGAAATTCGCGCGATGTGGTTGTTGACGGCTACTCATGGAAAAGCTCAAGTCCATCTATCGTTGATGTTGTGCATGCGGGTGCGTCGGCGGTTCTCAAGGCAAATTCTGTTGGCTCTGCGATAATAACCGTGACGAACACCATCTGCAAATATCCTTTGGAGATGATTGTCCAGGTGGTCGACCCTGTGGCCGCGTCCAAGAGTCCGTACATACAGTTGACCTCGTCGGTTCTCACGCTCAATGTCGGACCTGACTACACGGACATAACCGCAGACCTCGTTGGAGGGGATGAAAGCGATTTCGCCGACTTCTCATGGAGCGCGAACGATTCGAGCATCTGCGCGGTGTACGGACAGAACGAGGTTGGAAAACTTCGCGCCCTCAAATCGGGAACCACATACATAACGGTTTCGCATCCAAAGGCGGCGTACCAGGCGCAGCTGCTGGTTGTGTGCGAGGAGGTCTCCAAGAGCGAGTGCTACATCTCCGTTCCGTCAAGCATAATAACGATGAAGCCCACCGCCTCCGCGCAGACGATAACGGCGAGCCTCATAAACGGAAGCGCAACGGACAGATACAACTTCAAGTGGTCTCTCGATGTCTATGATGTGATAGACTTTGTGTACTCCGCGAATGTGTGCACGATAACGCCGAAGTCCCAGGGGCAGTGCACAGTCACCATAAGCCATCCGAAGTCCGCATATGACCAGCAGATTGTCGTGACGGTGCAGGAGTACACCGACTTCAATTTCCCATCGAACAGCGCGACTTTGACGAAAGGAAACGTCAAGTTCTTCTCGATGCAGATTCCGAACACGACCGTGACGACGCATGTGGAGTATTCGGTGGCGAACGCGAGCATCTGCACGGTGAGCGGAACGAAAACCACCGCCCAGATTACGGCCGTGGGGGCGGGAACAACGACTGTGACCGCAAAGCTGGTCGCCTCAAGCAGCGGAGCGATACAGGCGGCCGCCGAGATGCTTGTGTATGTTGAGGAGGCTCCCATTGACACCATTTACATCACCTCGTCAAAGACAATCTTCACGCTTGACAGGAACAAGAGCCAGACATTGAGCGCGACGCTCACGGGAATGGGCGTCACAAGCGATGACCAGGGGCAGTTGAGGTGGACGACAAATGACACCGATGTGATAAAGATTTCGGGAATCTCATCGAGCGGCTATGTCACTGGAGCGCAAATATACATAACTGCGCTGAAGCCTGGAGCGGATGCGATAGTGACCTGCACCCACGAAAAGGCGCAGAGCGACCTGCAGTTCTACATAGTCGTAAATGGACAGGAGGAGCAGTCCGTCACGCTGAACAAGTCGTACATCTCTCTTACGAAGGGGCAGAGCGGCACCACGCTGAAGGCGACCATTGAGAATCTTGAGAGCGCAAGCGACTACAACAGCATCACATGGACCGCGGACAAGGTGAACAACGCCGAGGTTTGCCGTGTCATGGGCAATGGACAGTCTGTCACGATATATCCTGTGTCTGCTGGAACAACAACGGTAAAGGCGACGCTACCGAACGGAAAGTCAGCGTCCTGTACGGTGCTTGTGGAGAATGGGAAGTCCCTGATGTTTGACTCTACATTCGTTGTGATAAATCCGCTCGACACGCACAAGGTGACATACACAATAAGCCCGCCCGATGACACGATGACAATATACTCGAGCACGGGAAAGGACTCGTACTTCTCCGTCACGGACAACGGACATGACAAGAAAACGGGAATAGGAACGCTCACTATAACAGGACTCAAGGAGGGGACGGGAGCCGTGAAGTTCATAACGACAAGCGGCGGCGTCCAGGCGGGAGTCACCGTCCAGGCGAAGTGGGACTACTCGTTCAGCCTTTCAAGCGGCAGCACAGGAACGCTCGACCCCGCGACAACAAAAGTGTGGGAGACGACATACTCCGTGAGGCCAGCCGCCGCGAAAATCAGCGTGACGAACGACTACTCAAGCTATTTTTCTGTGGATGTTGACGAGAGGACGAAGAAGATAAAGATAAAGTACAACAAAGAGACTCCGAGCCCGTGTAAAATCACGGTGAGCGCGTACAACCCCAACGACAACAACAACACCTTCGCCACAAGGACGCTTTCAGTCTGCTTCCAGTATGCGAGCCTCGTTCCGACAATCACATTCAATGGATCGAATGGAAACTTCTCGCGATATGCCGATGGAAGCATATACATAGGAGACGGCGAAGTTGCAAGCTTTAGCGTATCATTTCCACAGCCAGACACAAACGCCTCTGTGACATCGATAGCGGGAAGCCTTCAGCAAGGCGGAAACGGAGTTCAGGTGCAAGGCGGTGGAAGCGGCTCGTTCACCGTGAGCGGCGGGGAGGACATCGTGAGGGAGGTCTACAAGGTTACCGAGGCGTACAGACCGGTGTATGTGGCAAACCCAAAGACTGATATCTACCTGCTCGACGCAAGCGAGACATACGAGGAACTGTCAGGAGATTGGAAGGAGGATATTACGCTGGTGTTCATAGGAAGCGATGGGCATCCATGGGATTTTGGCAGTGCTCATTATAATAATTACGCAGAATCACGGGCGGGATTACATGTGAATTCCAAGGACATAAACTTTCTCCTCACAAAGAATTATGAAAATAAACGAACAGAATCCATTGAGGATATATACCCATCTCTTTTTACCCTAAATGAAAATAATAAAATCAAAAAAATTAGAGACAAAAGTCTTGAAAGAGAATGGGAAGAAGATGAATTCGAGAGCATAACATTTTGGTATCTGCCTGATAAAGAGGGACCGCAGTGGAAAGATAGTCACAATAGTAGTTCTAATGGAAAAACAGCATCTATTCAGTTAATACTACACGAGGGGATCGTTACCGAAAATGTGAAGGCAACAAAGCAGATGTCAGAAAGCATTGCCCCTACTTTGTCTACTGAAGGAACAGTTGTCATCTCTTACAATCACAACGGAAAGCAGGAAAAACATGAACTTTTGCTATTCTATGAGAAAAGAGATTGCGAAATGACCTATCAGGTTTCAGTGAAATAGCATAAACATTTAAAATAAAAAGGTGGGTTCAATCAACCCACCTTTTTTATCATTTCCAGTGCAATGTTTTTTTTATGTTGCAACATTGAATCTATTATTGTTGTTTTAGTGCATCTCTGCCTTTCTTCCGATTAACAAGAGCGATAATAAAATTGATCAACCCCAGTATAAAAAGAAAGATTGAAAATATAGCTATAACAGCTAGAAGAAAAATCCAAAGCGTAAATTTTAGTATCGACCAAAACGATGTTGTATCCCAAGTTCTCATTCCTGTAACAGGATCTATGAAAATAATTTTTCGTGTCTGCCCTCTTTTATAAGCAATAAAATAATCCAAGGCATAGACAAGCCCAAATGCAAGATATGCAGCCGGAATTGCATCAACTCTAGATCTTGTTGGAACAACAAAAAGAACAACAAAAAAAATAATTAGAGATGGAATCATAACCTTAAAAAAATATGATATACTGCTGTTATTATTTTCCATAAAATTTCTCCTATCTCATTTTTGCAAAGGGCTGCCCAGATGGCAACATTAACCTATCTTTTGTTGTGCTTATAGATAGTTTAACACCTGATTCCATCTCTAGTTCTTCATACAACTCTTCAAGTGTCAAATTCTCTTTTGTTATTGTTATTAGGCATTTATTATCATTAAATTTTGTAAATTCACCATTGTAATCGTTCTTTAAAGAGTTATAAATACCATCTGGTGAATTTTTGCAATTCATTGTATTAATATGTGCATAAATAAAAGAATTTTCAGAAGTTTTCACAGAAATTTCCTCTTTCCAATATACTTTATTTTCTTCGTTTTCACCTTCGCAACTCCATAGTCCAACAAGATCATTCATGTTGTCACTTGTAACATCAATCCATTCATATTTTTCAGGGTCAAAACTATACGCCCAATCGGAGCGATCCTCCTCATCATCTCCACTACCATCCGCACATCCAACAAGCAACGCGCCACAACACAGAGCCGCAAGCAAAGCCGCGACCATTCCAAATTTTTTATAAAACATAGTTCTTCCTCCGCACGGCTTCCAACCGCACGATTTTCAATTAGATTTTCAGTCGCCCTGCGAATCCGTCCCTTTGGCGAACCCTGCCCCTGAATGATTTATGGCGCGGGCTTGTATATCCTCTTTCTATTATATCCTCCCCCGTCATTTTTTTGCAAGAGGGGGAGGAGTGTTTTTTTTGATGGAGAGCAAGTTTTAGATATTGACAGTATCTGTATTTTTTTTAGATAATTGAATTATGGAAGTATTAGATAGAGCGGAACTTGAAATGGCTTATAAAGATATAGCAGAAAAAGCCACTGATTTTTTAGTGCTGGTCTGTCCTTATTTTAAAACTGAAAAAAAACAGAATTTTGCAAAGAATGTGTTAGAGTTGCTAGAAAAAAACACCTTTGTTAAAAAAATTCTTTTTATTTATCGAAAAAAAACAAAGAAAAATGGAAAAAACGGAATTGGCGGTGAAGATTTGAAAAGGATAAAAACAAGTTTAAAGAAAAATAATAGAGACGCGTTCCTTTTGGCTTTTGAAAATCTGCATGCAAAGGTCGCCATAAATGAAAAAAAGGCGTTGATTTGTTCATTGAATTTAATTGATTGCTCTGTAAGAAATTCAAATCTTGAAATAGGGATGACGGCGTGCAACAACAAAAATTCTTCAGATGAAGATATAAAATGCTACAAGGAAATTTGTTTAACAGTCGCCAGTTTTTACAATGACATTGCAGAAAAACAGTTGGAAGATTACAAGAAAAAAACTCGCAACGCCGACAAAGAAGAAGAGCAAGAAACTAAAGAATATGATGTGAAGAAAAGCTTGGAAATCCTGAGCGATATAGACTATGAAAAACTTTTCTTTAGTGAGGAAAAAAAACTGGAAAGAGTTTCAACTAGAATAGAGGATGAGGTAGATCGTACTTATTCAAAAGACTTGATTGTTGTAAAGTATCCTTATAAAAAAAACTCTTAAAACGACTACACAAGTTATTTCTCCGCGGAGGTTGACGAGGAAAACAAGAAGATAAAAATGAGGAAATAATAGACTGGAAGAAAAGCATAAATCAAAAATTTTATGGAACGGCTAGTACAGGAAGTTATTCAAAAGATTTCCACACAAACACATTTGTATACCTCACGGAAATTTCACATGGTATTGATTTTTTGCAAAGTGAAAACAAAAAGATTGAAGATGGGCATAATACAGATGAACGCAGTAGCCTCCAAATTTCACTTCTTTTTCGAACTAAAAAATTACCAACTCTTTTGATTTTTTATCCATCATTTCAATAAGCCTGACCATCCTGTTCTTCCAAACATGGCTTATCGGTTCGAGAAGTTGCGCGAAGACGCTTCGTTCTGTCCTTGCAAGGCGCGAGTGGACTTTGTGCGCATCAAGGAGTGCTGTTTCAATGGGGTTTGAAAAGTTAACTTACTATCGGGGATTGCGTTTGCTTCACATTCAGCAATAATTTTAGATATTTCTAATTCTGTCATAATAGGGTTTTCTTTAGTCATAAACCTTGCTTCGATGTCCAATCTCAACAACGGTTATTATGAGTTGTTCGTCCTTGATTTTGCAAAGAATTCTGTAGTCACCCACTCGATACCGCCACAAGCCAATTAAATTGCCTACAAGAGGTTTGCCACGACTCCTAGGATTCTCAAGTTTGGCAACATCTGCCATAAAATCAAATATCCGAGTTTGAATAACTTTATCAAGCTTAGAAATTTGTTTGAGAGCCTTATTTGAAAATTCAACAGTCATACACCAAGCATCCTACGAGCTGCTTCAAGAGGAATGCCTTTTTCCCCACTAGCCTCAAACTCTTTCCAAGCAGCGGCAGCGATTTCATAATCCCTTGCATCTTCCTCAATTTCGGCAAGATAATTCTCCAAGGCTTTTGTTAAAAGCCAGCTCTTTGTACAACCTCTAGCATCACAAATGTCAACAACCCGTTTAAATAAATCTCGAGGACAACTGTAACTAAAGCATTGCCGACCAGTTCCTGAAGAACGAAACATAAACGCCTCCTAATTCCTAATAATTATAACAAAAATAATACAAACTGTAAATCTTTTTAATTCTTATTCATTTTTTCAAGCATCTTGACCACCCTATTCTTCCACACATGGCTTATCGGCTCAAGAAGCTGTGCGGAGACCGTGGCGAAGACGCTTCTTTCTGTCCTTGCAAGGCGCGAGTGGACCTTGTGTGCCTCAAGGAGTGCTGTTTCAACGGGGTTTGAAAATGCAATCTTGATTCCGAAGTTTTCTATTTCCTTGAATGCTTCGCTGAACGGGGTGATTATGCAGATTCCGTGTATCGAGGCATCCACAATGGCGCAGGGCTGGATGAATTGTGCGGAGCGCACGAACAGCTTCTGCTCCGGGCTTTCAAGTCCGAACAGCTTGTAGTTTTCCTTTCCGATTGGAATGCGCTCTTCTTTTCTTCTTCCGTATTTCTCATCCTGATGTTCAAGCTTTTTTAGTTCCTTAAAGACTGCTGCTGTTTCTTCGTCTGCAATTTCACCTATCGTTGCGTCGCACCAGTCAACACCATATTCAGTGATTTCGATGGGAGCGCTTTTGACTGTGTTTTTATTTGTTATGATTTTAAGACCGAATGTGCTATTCGAAAACTCCACTGGTGTCATCAGCGAGAAAGAAAGCGAGTTCCCTTTGATTTTTTGCAGGAAACAAACATAGTCTGCGACTCCGTTTGACAGCGACATCGAAACAACGCCCAAGTCCTTTAGCATTTCTCCTGTGACATTCATATTCCACATCTCCTATATCTTCTTCTTGAATTCATTGAACATCCACATCACGCAGGTTTTGTTCGCCTTTCGGCACTGTATTGCGGATGAAAGGCGCATCCAAAACTCCAGCGGCATTTTGAAAGCCAAAAACTCATCTTCCTTTGTGAGATGGCGAAGCGCATGCTTCAGGTCGTCGATTCTTCTGCCCTTCGCCTTGAGCAGCATGCAAAGAGGTGTGTGTACGCCGGGCAGAAAAAGCCTTTCTCCATCTGCATCGGACTCCCAACCTGTGACAATATATGCCCTGCGGAACTCCCCGAATGTGTAGAAGAGGGCGACGGCCGTTCCTCCGAGAAACTCGAAGCGCAAAAAATCTCCTTTATTGATTTCCAAAGGAACAGTTATTTTCAAGCCCTGCGCGAACAGACTGTAGGAGACTTGTGCATTTTGCGGAACATCCACAAGTATGTTATTCATATAAAAAGTATATGGCAATTTTCCTTTTGTTTCAATATTGCATAATATACACAAAATTTATTGCATAATATTTTCAAAAGTGTATAATATTGTTAATTGTACAAAAACATTATTATTTTATTCTGACAGAGAGAAACCCTCGTTCGGTACTCCTAGGGCGAGGGGCTGTCAGAATCTCACGAGGCAGAAGGGGGAAGAGATGGATACAGACTCAATACCTGAATTACAGATGCATAATCGACTAAAAGAAACAGATGTTAAAAACCTTAAAATAATAACAGACGAGGAATTTTCTGAAATTGTTGATTCCATGTTGCTGAATGATTATAAAAACATTCCAAATGTAGTTCGTCTGCCTAACATTCGTAACGACCTTGCAGAAAAATTGGGGCTTGAAAAAGATGCTGCGTTCATTATGAAAGATGGAATATCACATATTCGTCCCGGTAGGAAAATGATTTATGGGCAAGCACTTGATGATGAAGAGTATCGGGCAATTCCAAAGATTATTAGAGAAGCAACTTTTGCGATAATAGACAAGCGATATAATAATTTTCAATTTGTTTTTGATGATGAAGAAAACAAAAAGATGATAAATAAACTTGTATTTAACAAAGATAAAGCTGGAAATTATTTGGTAACTGTTGGTAAGGTTAATAGAATGGATAGTCTATCAAAATCAATAAACGAGGTCGTTGGGGTGGGAGTTGCACCCACAATATCGGCTCTCCGAAGAGAACCCCCCGCTACTCGTTTGCGACCATCTCCAACGACTGATAATAGTGTACTGCACGAAAACAATTCTGTCAACAAAACCAAAGACTTTGAAGACGCATTCAGACAGCTGGACGCCTACATTGAAAACGGGATTGTTCCGAAAAATAGCAGAATACAACTTCCCAATACCCCTGAAAGCCTGAAGGCGTTGGGTATTGATGACACGGTGGTGACGCTTCCTATTTCCGTGATAAAAAAGGCGGTCAATGTACACGATTTGAGTGCAATTGAAATAAAGAAAGCCCTGCAAAGCCTCTATGACCCTGTATTGATTTTTGACTCTGACAAAATGTCCACAGAAAACAAGGCGCCCAGCAAACTCATTTTTACCGATGTGATGAAAGATTCAAGACCGATTGCAATAGCGTTGAATACGGATGCAAATCTCACCTTGAAAGATAAAGATGAAAAAGTAAACATTGAGGTGCAAGACATTCGAAGCATACACGAAAGAACTTTGACTGCAAAAAACGGAACGGATGTAATCAAAAAGTGGACGGAAGAAGGCTTGTGTCGATATGTGGACGACAAAAAAATATCCGATTGGACTAGTATCGCAAGGGTATACTTCCCTATAGAGCTCATCCAATCGGACAGTAGAAATATACTCACAAAAGAAGATGTTGTCAAGCGAATGCTACTTGATAAAGAAAATGAAAAATTCGTGACATTCAACGACGGCACAAAAGTCTTTGGTGAAGACGCAAACAAGGTTCAGCAAGCGAAATTAAACCTTCCCCGCAGAAAAGATGATTTGAAGGATGCAAAGAAACAACTTGAGGATTATGAGAAGTCGAATTTTCCTGAAAGAGAGGATTTGATCAGGCGCAAGCAGGAAGAAATCGCAAAGCTTGAGAAATTGATTGCAAGGTATGAGAACACCGTAAAAAAGGCTGTGGAGCGGGCGAAAAAGGAAAATATAAAAACAACGGCTGTGGAAAGCAAGGAGGAAAAAACTATGGAAACAAGCAAAGAAACTAACGGAGAGTATCAGACAGTTAAAGAAACGGCTTTAAAAGGCGAAGAAAATAACAGAGAGGCTGATAAATATCGAGGTTCTGAATACAAAGTGACAAAAGAGCTGTATAAAAATGCATCCCAAGAAGAATTAAAAAGACTTATGAATCAGTCTAAAGATGATAAAGAAATTTATTCAGAATTCATATCAAAATATGAAAAGGAGCTTGAAAATCCAAGCAATCGTGGAATATTCGCAACAATAGAAAGCATTGCAGAAAATGAAAGGGCTTTGCGGGCTAATCTTAAAAGCTATAAATTGCATTTTGCTCAAGAAGAGGGAAAACAAAAAGCTCTTACAGAAATGCTAAACAAGTTTGAAGAAATTATGCATGAAGACAGTTCTGTCAACAAAACAAATGAACTTCTAAAAGTTATTGACAGAACAGAAACGCTCTATTTTAACAGCGATAAAAAAAGCGGGGATATGTACCAAATTCTTGTGGATAAGGCGCTGAAAGATGAAATTGCGCCGGAACTGCGAGACTTGGAGCGGGGCGAGGAGCTTGTCGTTGAATACAGAAAATGGGTGAGAGCCGATGAATCGGAATATGATTTTTCCGCGAGCATAATGAAATACGAGGATGGAAGTTACCATGTTCAAAGGGACAAAGGATTGAGCGGTGTTGGAAATATGGCGATGGACATGCTTAATTTGATGGGCGAGGGTGGAAACGAGACATACAGAACGGATAAACTGCAGGATAACGACACAAGCAGGGATTTAAAGGCGAGAATCAGAAATCTTGTTGCAAACTATGAAAAGGAGCGTGTCCAGACAAAGGGAGAAATCGCCACAAACTTTGTTCTTGAAAGGCTGAAAGAGGCAGGAATTGAAGTTGTGGCTGAAAAGGAGGAATTCAACAGAATTTTGGAAGAGGAGAAGCTTCTGCAGAGGATGGTTGAGAGCGGTGAAAATCCTGAAAAAATCGAGCATCAGAAGCAATTCATAAACGGACTCGTTGTCAATCATAATCAAGGCGGATTAGAGCTTTCAGAGGACAACATCGCGAATGCGTTCAAGCAATTGGACAGGTCTCTGCGCTTCAACGCCAATTTTGAAGTACAAAGCGAAAAGCTTGGAGAGGAGGTCTCTGTTTTTCCTGGTTCAACAGGAAAGCATGGGCTTGGTATTCGCCACATTATCGAAGAGCGCACGAAAAAAGACAATCTTTCTTTGGACGAGATAACGGCTCTATCCTCATTGATTGTTGATGCGGTGCAGACAGGGGATATTACCCGTGATTCAAAAGGACAGGTTGAGTTTACCAAAAATGGAATTGTCGCGATAGTAAGAAAAGATTATTTTGGAAATGAAAAGAATTGGATTTTAACAGGGTTCGCTTATAATTCTCAAAGCAATGCAGAAAAAAACAGAGAGGCGACAGAAGCCATACAGACGGTTATCGCCAAATATGGTCAATCGCCCGACTACTCTTATTTCCGCAGCCAGGTGGGAGCTGTCGTTGCCTCTCTTGATTTAAATATATCACAGATTCCAGTTAAATCAAGTGATGTGTCAAAAATAGTAATCCAAAATGATGAAACTGAAGTGAAAGACAATGGAATCTCAGTGACCTCCTTGAAAACTGAAACCATCAATAAAAAGGCCGTGATTCGCTCTCCAAATGACACCTACGAACTGCTTTCTCATATTAAAAACGAGGAGCAAGAGCATTTTGGAACTATTTTATTGGATACGGCTCGCAATGTAAAGGCAATAAACACGGTGACTGTTGGCACGATAAACAGCTCCTTGGTTCATCAAAGAGAAGTCTTTTCGGAAGCCATAAGACAAAAAGCGGCAGCGATTATTGTTTTTCATAATCATCCATCGGGAAATCCGTTGCCTTCAGAAAATGATTTGCATACCACACAAATGTTGTTAAAGGCTTCGGAAGTCGTGGGCATTCCAATTCTAGACCATGTTATAGTGACAGAAGACAACTACTATTCATTTTTGGAAAGAGGCATACTGGATAACTTAAAATCAAAGACAGAATTCCTTATCAATGACAATCGAACATACGGCTTCACTCATAACGGGAAAATATATCTTGACCCGGAGATTATGAATTCCAATGTCGCCGTCCACGAATACACGCACCTGTGGGACAAATACACCCAAAACACCAACCCTGAGCTGTGGGAGCGGGGAAAGGACATTCTTTCTAAAACCCATCTTTGGAGCGAGGTGAAGGCTGATCCAAACTACGCTGACATTTCAAATGACGATGACCTTGTCTTGAGCGAGGTTCATTCTCGTATCTGCGGAAAAATAGCCCAGAAAGTTCTTGAGCAAATAGCGGAGCAGGATGGCGAAATCACAAGAGACAAGGTAATCGATTGGGACAAGGAAACATGGAATTATTTATCAAATGAATTTCTTACGGCTGAAGACAAAGAGATTCTCTTTGAGAAGGAGCTTTCGGAAAATCAAATAAACGAATTTATTTCACTCTCTTTAAAAGATTTGATGGAGGAAAAGGAGATTTCGCTTTCTCAATCAATGGAACAATCAAAAACATTTAAAGAGGGGAAAAAGCCAAAAACAACTGCCCTTGAACTCAAATCAGACAATCCAAAAGAAAGGGCCAAGGAAATCACTTCCCAGCTTGAAAGGGGTGTTAAGGATTTGTTTGAAAGTAAAAAGTATCAGGAATATCTTGATGTAATGTCCAGGTTTCACAGATACAGCACGAACAACCTTCAGCTTATTGCCCTTCAGAATCCTGATGCGACTCAAGTCGCGGGCTTTCAGACATGGAAAAAAGATTTTGAGCGTTCTGTAAAGAAAGGGGAGAAGGGGATAAAAATCCTTGTTCCTGTAGTTTATAAAAAAAAAGCGAAAGAACATGAAAATATTTTGGAGGAAGGCATTGACTCCGAAAAATCCGAAAAAGAAGAATCAAAACGAGACAATAAAGAGTATCTGACCTTTAGAATCGGACATGTCTTTGACATTTCCCAGACGGAGGGAAAAGACCTTCCTTCCCTTGGCGCAAACGAATTGTCAGGAAATGTAGAGCAATACAGCGAAATGTATTCAGCCTTGGAAAAGCTCTCGCCATATCCAATTTCTTTTGAAGACATTAATTCTGCCGCAAAAGGATATTGCAGCTTTTCAGGCAAAAAAATAGTTGTCAAGAATGGGATGAGTGAGACACAAACAATAAAGACTCTCATTCATGAAATAACCCATGCAAAATTACATGAAAAATTGCATGAAGATAGAACTTTGGATAAGAGGGCTGCAGAAGTCCAAGCGGAAAGCGTTTCATATACAGTCTGCAAACATTTTGGTTTGGACACTTCAGATTATTCCTTTGCCTATATAACAGGCTGGAGTTCAGGAAAGGACACAAAGGAATTAAAAGAGTCATTGGAACTGATAAGAGCGACTTCCGTAGAATTCATTGAAAACATTGAAGAAACGACTTCAAAAAAAATATCTCAAAAAAAAACAATGGTTGTGGAAAGCCAGGAGGAAAAGAAAATGTCTGAAAATTACGAGACTACAATTAAAAAGATGATTGACGAGGAACGCGCGAGAATGCAGGGTTCCCCGTCCAACAACAATATATTAAAAGAACCAAAGGTTGAAATAAATGGTGAAATGACAGAGTGTTATCCGCTGTTAAATGACCACAGATGGATTGATGGCAGAGAAATGCCTGTGGAAATTATTGCAAATGCAATTGATTATATCAATGAAAAAACAGAGTATTCTGAAAGCAAAAGTTTTGATATTGATTCGATTCCAGAAGAAATCAAAAAGGATGCAATTTCTGTTGCGTTAAAAAACTGCATTAAAGACGGAAAATATTCTTACTTGGTAGATAAAGGAAATTTAAGGCAGGATGCTTTTGATAGAGAAGTAATGCGCTTCAATTCTGAGTTCAAGGATACTGCCAAATTGATGTTTGAAACCCTTAACGAACTTAACGAGGTCGAAAAGCCTGTGGAAACCACGCCAAAACAAAACAACGCTAAAATTGTTGCGGACTTGGACTTGAACTATCAAAGCAAAGCGTCAAGAATCGCGGACTTGGACCTTGAGAACCCTTATAAAAACAGGCTGTCAAAGAGGGGCTTCTCAGGCACGCTTATTCCATACTACAACGCCAAGGCGATTAAAGAAGGGATGGAAACGCATCCTCAACGCGTCCCATTTCTTCCGAATGAAAAAGGGGAGATAAACGCCCATCCGATTTACAACGCGAACACGGGAGATGTTCTTTCTCTGAAGGACTTGATTCCGATGCAGATTAAACTCGGCGAAAACTGCACGCCAATCGCGGCCACAAAGAGGAGCATCGATTCCGCGCACTCAAGCATAAAGATGGGAGAGACAGGAATGTTCTACAACTTCAAGCGCAAGGATGGGACTATAGGCACATCGCAGTACTTCTTTCCAGAGCAGACGGAACATCCTGAAAGAGTTATACAGAGCGCGAATGAGAAGATTGCGGAACGGAAACAACATTATATGAGCAATGAGCATGGAGTGATTGCAAAGAACACCATAGAAATCACCTCATCAGAGCCGAAGGAGTATCTTGGAAAGTACTATGCGGCGATGAGAACGAATTCATTCCTCAAGTGCAGCCCTGAAATAGCGAAGGACTTCAAGGAGAAATTCAACAGAGTGCTGGATAACCAACTGGCTGAAAAGGAGAATTTCAAGCCCGAGATAGGAACCCTGCACAAGCTGTTTTTCGATGCGGGAACGGTGTCAAATGACATTGTGAAGCAGATTGACCAAAGGAACTCGCATATTCAGGAGCAGCAGAAAAAACAAGAGCGCAATCGAAAGCCTGAAATGTCGAGATAGAGCATGCATTGCAAGAGAGGAAAAAAATGCCTGAAGAAAATGAAAATATTGAAATAAAACCTGAAGAAATGGAGATTACCGAGCAGGAAAGAGCGGAGTTCAAGGCGGTTGTTGAGAAAAATCCATCGGAGGCGCGACAACTGCAAAAGGCATTTGAAATCGCGCTCTACAAGAATCCGTCGCCGCTCGTTGAAGTGCCACTTACACGCGAAAACTATAATGCGCTTTATCCGCAGGGATATGTTGAAACTCCAATTGAAACGGTGAAGTTGGGAGAGCATCAGTTTGAAAAATTGCAACGAAGTGACAGAAACAACTTGCTTTTGGCGGGCTACGAGACACTGACAAAGCCGTCTATTGTATTCGATCTCTACAGCGTAGACAATACGAACGGAGAACTAAAGCCAGTTCATGTGTATGGAAAGTCATTTTACAGAAAGGAAAGCGGACACAAAAGAGTCGTGGAGTCTGTAATAATCTTTCGCGATGATGAGAATATTTCCATAGGAATCCACAACAGGGATACGGACAGGTTTGTCAAGCAAATAAAAACGGCTGACGACATCATCTATTGCGATGAAAGCGTCAGCCGAGTAGCCTCGCTCATCTTAAAAGACGGGGGAGACCATGTACAGCTAGACGGTATAAATACCGAAGCCCTCAATTCAAGATACAACGCAAATGAAATTTTGTCAACACAACAATTATTAAACACACAACAATTATTAAATGAAATAGAAACTGTTGAAGAACAAAGAATATCTGCGGAAGGCGGCTTATCATCTTCCATCAGTCATTTGCATTCTAATGAAAAGTCAATTGAAATGAATTTTGAAAAGGCATTTAAACAACTAGAGGACTATTTAAATAAAGGAATCCAGCCAAAAGGAAATAAGTTTGTAATAAGTCAAACTCCAGCGATTTTACAATATGCAGGAATAAGTCCGCTTGAGATAGAAATATCGACTTCTGTAATAAGCAAGGCGAAAAAAAGGCATGGTCTTTCTAATGAAGAGATATTGGCAGGTGTAAAGAAAATCTCAGACCCACTACTTATATTTGATACGGACAAGAATGTTTCGGAAAATAAGAAAGAATCCATTGTAATGATTACAGACGAGGAGTCAAAAACTTCTCACAAGCCGATTGCTATTACTATGAATGTGGGGGCAGACAATCGCCACATAGTCAATGCCGTCACAAGTGTACACGACAGAACTCTTATTGCAAAAAATGGTGTAAATATTTTGAAAGATTGGGAAGATAGGGGGCTTCTACGATATGTTGACGATAAAAAAATATCCATCATTGCAAAAGCAGTTTCGCAGAACGAACCCGACATTCAGGAGCAATTCCTGTTGCCTCTTGCAAATCTGGACATTGAAAATATACCATGCAAGTCCGATTTTGTCAATCACGAAAACAATTCTGTCAACAAAACAAGTGAAAAACAAATCGCCGCAAACTATGTGCTTGAGAGACTGAAGGAAGCCAACATCGATGTAATCACGGACAAGGACGAGATGCGCTCGATTCTTGAAAGCGGGAAGCTGCTTCAGAAGATGGCGGCGTATCACGGAACGCCGCGGGAAATCGCCGCTGGGGATTCATTCGGAGGATACGGCACATATATAGTGAGCGTGAGCGAGGACAGCGCAAGACAGCAGGGGATGAAAATCGCCGCACGGAAATACGGGGATGCGTTCTATGTCAAGAACCAGACGCTCAAGGATTTTCTCTCGGAGCGAAATTTCAGCCCGTACTGGAACAGCCTTTTGAAGCAACAGGGGTTGAACGATGTCTCTCTTCTCCAGGACAGCATACTGCGCGCCGATGTGAAGGGGAATGCGGAACTTGAAAAGCAGCAGAGCCAACTCCTCACGCTTGCAAGCCTTGGCATAATCGAATACAAGCGGGAGAACACCTATCTTTACTCGATAGACATTCCAGACAACAACGGCGAGAACTATCTTCCTTATGACAGTCCGATTGGAATCGAGAGGGCCACGAGAATAAACAGTGCGCTTGAGAGGCTGAATGTGGAGTGGAGGGTGTCGAGGAACGACAGCGCGCGGCAGGTTTATTTCAACACGATCTCCGAAAAGGTTTTCAACGGCGACCAGGAGAGGGCGAGCAAATTCCTGAGGGATGCGGGCTTCATCGGAATGGAGACGAGCAAAAGGAACTACATTGTCTTTAATGAAAAGGACATAAATGTGAACAAGAGGGTTCAATATATGTGCTCGGAGAGCGGAGAGGTGTATGGCTTCACCTACGATGGAAAAATATATCTCGACCCCGACATGATGAACTCGAACACCCCCGTACACGAATACACGCACCTGTGGGACTCATACACCCAGGAGACGAACCCTGAGCTTTGGAAGCGGGGAAAGGAGGTTTTCAAGGGGACGCATCTGTGGCAGGAAGTTGTGGGCGACCCGAACTACACAGAGATAGCCGACAATGATGACCTCATCTTGAGCGAGATTCACGCCAGAATCTGCGGAAAGATTGCGGAAGAGGCGCTTGAAAGAATCGCAAGGGAAGACGGGGAGATTGCAAAAGACCGTGCGATTGACTGGAATCAGGAGACTTGGGAGTACATCGCGAAAGAATTGGGAAATGAAATTCCGACACCAGAGCTGGGGAGCGAGGAGTATGCGGCGGACTCCATTCGCCAGGCGTATCTTCAAGAGTTCCTTTCACAACCGATTAAGGACTTGATGGAGGGGAGTCAGATGGCGCAGAGAAAATCAGAGTTGTACAAGGAGAACGAGGCGGAGCTTAAATTCATTATGGAAGAGATGCTGGAGGAAAGCCTGCCTGAATTTCAAAAGATGTCGGTGTCTCTAGAAAAAGAGAAAGACCCCGCCGCGTCTGCCTCAACACAATTAAGTGGAGCTACGTCTGCACAAGGTCTTTCTTTTGGAGATGTCAAGCAAATTTTTACGAAAGATTCCGATGTCTACTCAAATGCAATCAATGAATTGAAAAAAAGCGAAGAAAATGTTGCTCCAACAGAAAAAATCAAAGAAGAGACAGAGCAACATCGAAGCAATACTGCTGATGTGGAAAGTCAAAATGTGGATTCTGCAGACACTGCACTTGAAAAGCCTGAAGATGTCACGCAAAAAGATGTTCTTCCTGCGTTCGCATTGCTCGTAAAGGATGGGCTTAAAATGTTCGAGGGCTACCGTGTTCAGGGATTTGACAATGAGACGGGAAAACACATTGTTGGAAACGACAGGGGAGAGTCCATAAAAATCGACGATGCGACGCTTGAATCGATAAGGAATCCCAAAGAGGCTGTTGAGGTTGAAAAGGCAAAGGACATCGAGACTGTGGAAACACAAAGCGCGATTGTGGCGGGAAAAACAAAGGTCCCTGAATTTGCGATGATAACGCAGAACGGCTTGAAAGAGTTCAAGGATATGGTCGTTGAAAAATACAGCCCCAGCGAAAAGATGTGGACGCTTTCAAACGTGGCAGGCGAGAAAGTGTCTGTCAGCGAGAACACATTCAGGGAGTTGAACTCCGAAGGGCAGCGAAGCAGGGCGAGGGAGTTCGATGAGAGCACGCCTGCATACAAGAAAATGCTTGAGACGCAATACAACGACTTCTTCAAGCAGAGGGAGAACACCGCATCGAATTTCATCCACAATCTGTCGGTATATTCACGGAAGGAGGCGAACTCTCCGACTGATGCGATACGGCTTTCAAGCGTCATCATAAAGCAGATGTCTCCCGAGGAGAAGCAAAAGACAAAGGAGCTCTTGAATACGCTCTGCAAGGACGGCGAGACGATAAACGAGTTGATAGCGAACACCTACCTTGAGGCGGTGAAGGACAAGCCGTTGAACGAGGAGTATATCTTGAACGCTCGATACAAGGACACGATCGCCCGTCCGATGTACGACACAATCTCCGCGAAAGGAGAAAAAGTTGATAAGGATTTCAAGCTTCGAGTTGGGGACACGGTGAGCAATGTGTCGTTTAAAACGAAGAAGGTGTTCGGTGTGGGAAGCGAACGGATGACGGCGGACTGGACGGTGGTTTCCGCCTCGAAGGAGGGGAATGTAATCACACTGAAGAGTGGAAATTCATTCAAGGATGTTCCGCGCGACACATTCCTGAAGCAATACTCGAAGCAGGAGAAAATCGAACAGAAACAGCAGAACAAGGAGCAAAGAAAGCGGTCTCTCAAAATGGACATAGAGCGGTACTTCAAATGACGGAAATTGGTGTATGACTCTAGTGTTCGCCCTTGCATTTATCGTTAATGCGGTTTAGAATAAAACAATATTTATTATTTCAACTTACATTTCCAGAATGGGGGAAACATGCTGAAGGCAAAGCCTGAGAGGGTTACGTATGCTCAAGAGAAGCTTATAACGCTTATAGAGGGGAGGAGGCTCAGGGCGTGGTGCCTTGAGAACCATCTTGACCACTCCGCGATTTATCGGATTGCGCTGGGAGAGTTGCGTCCCACCTATAAAATAATCTCTTCATCCACACATCTTATAGCGCCGATCGAATGGCTTTTCTACACGGACGAGACTCTTCCTTATGAGCCGAGGCTTCTGCCCCAATGGGATGCGAAGAAGAACTGCGCGTTCGTGCTGAAACATAAGAATGACTATCGGGAGCTTGTGAAGCGCTATGGAATCGAGGAGTCCGCCGCGTACAATATGTGCGTTGTGTATCGAGCGAAACCGAGCATCGCTTTTATCCGCGAGTGCTGCAAGGACACAGACCCGATAGAATTTTTCACGGAGGGAGACATCCCCGAAGCGCCTTGCTCCACAGAGCCCTTTGTTCCCGAACGCGGGGACATTGTGAACATTCAGGGAAGGCAGTTTCTTGTGCTTTCAAAAAGAGGGTTCTCTGTGGAGACAAAAAAGATAGTCGGCGTTCCCGTCGTGGTCGTGGAATCGGACGAGAAGGGAATCGCCATGGAGGGGGCGAGAACAAAAGGGTTCGCCCTTCCAGGAAGCGTTGCAAGCTTCACGATGTCAAGCAAGATGCGTCCGCTTTTCATTGAGTCAACTGATGAAGGCATGTACGGACGCATTCTTTCTGCAGTGCGGGCAATTTTCGAGCCGTAATTTTTTTTATGAGACTACATGTCCCTTTCCTTCTGTCAGACTGTCGGGAAGTGTGTTGTCTTTTCCGCTGGTGGTGTTGTCTTTGACTCCGTTTTTCTCATGTGAGGCTTTCGGCTTTCCATCTCCTGCATTCTCTTGTCCGATTCTTGCAAGGTTTATGCCGTACGGATCGTTTTTCGGGCTTTGGTATTGCCGTCCGCTTTTTGCGGTTTGAATGGGCGATGCTGCTGCTCCCGCGTAATGTGCGAATACTCTTCCTGCCGTGCCTCCGACCCCTCCATTGTTTGCGTAGTTTTCCTTCTGCTGTTCTCTGACGGCGTTGGCTGCGCTCTTGCCCGCCGCTTTTCTTTCTGCTGCGAATTCGTCTTTGTGCTCTTTCATGTACGCTTTTCTTGATTCGTTGTACGCCTTTTTGTCCGCCTTGGATGCGTCCTTTCCTGGCCTTCCGCCAACAGATTCGTCAAATCGTGCCGCCTGTGCCGCTCTTGTTGCTGACTTTGCCGCTCCCGATGCCACATGCCGTTCATTCGCTTCGCCCACCTTGTTTTTGATTCCAGCGCCAATCGGAGATGCAGCAGTAGATGCAACGTTCCTTGCGACCATCGCTCCTCCTGCGAGTGTGCCAGCTGCCGCCATGAATTCTCCCATTGAAAGTTGCGGCTGCCCTGTAAGAAGTGTCATCGCTATTTGCGGCGCGTGGCTTGTCAAAATAAACGATAGTATTACTGTGAATATGACCTCCGCGATGCTTGCTGGATGGAGCACTCCGCCGTTTGCAGGGCTTATCATGTCCCCCACAAATGCAAGCCAAAGATATATGATGAATATGAGACACACGACCATGACGAGAATCTTTATCAGAAGCCCTGTGAACACGGGGACGAGTTTTTTCGGCAGATCCTTTGTGCCGTCAAACAGATAGAACGGAATGAAGAACGCTCCAAGCCCCTGTATTATGATGAACTCGAGTATGCACATCACATACTGTATGATTGCAAAGGCGACGCTGGCAATGATGAGGCCAAAGCAAATATATGCTATCGCTACATTGCAGAGCCTGTCCAGAGAGTCTCCGATTGCCTTTATTGGATGCCAGCCTTTGTCCTTTTCTTCCACCTCCTCTCCATCTACAAGAACATCAGGGTTGTCGGGCTCCATTTTCGCTTTTTGGACAAGGCACTGCCCTGAAAGAAGTCCTACTCCGAATATTGCGGATGCGGAGAGAAACGAGGTGTCGTCTCCATTTCCATTTTTTAGGAAAAGCCTGTCCGTGTCCACTATGTATGCGGAGGTGTTGTCGGACATAGCGTTGCCCTCTGTGTCTCTTTCAACGAGTATTTGGCTTAGCATTTCAAGCGTCTGTGCGCCCCATATCGATTCCTCTTTTTCAGGCATGTCTTTGAAGGCATCCTCGACCATTTGTTTTGTGATCTTCACATCCTGCTTTGGAAGGTTTTGTTTCGCGGCCTCGACCTGGGACTTCACCTGTTTTATGACATTGCTCTTGTTCAAGGAGTATGGGTTGTCCGATGGCACGCTGATTTCCACAGCAACGCCAAGCTTGTTGCTCAGCACATCCTGCAGGTCTGCTTTCCAGTTGTCGAATGCGTCAAGGTCTTTTTCTATGGTCTCCCTGAGGCTGCTGAAGTTCTGCGAGATTGTCTCCATTCCGTTTCCAGCCTCCAGCGCAATTTTGTTGACAAGCATCATCGCGCCGCTTGTCAATGGTTGGTAGATGTTCAACAGGAGAAGGTAAATCATCCATTTGTAGAAGGTGTCCCAGAATGTCTCCCTCACTCCAATCCGTGAGTTCACAAGCCTGAAGGCGGTCCAAATGAGCCCGATAAGCCCTATTATGTTGCCATAGAGATTTGCGAAGTTGATGAAATACGCCAAAAGCCCCTGAAAATAGTTGAGGGCCTCGACAACAGGCTTGTCTATCCACGCTGCTTGGTCCATTATTTATTCCTCTTTTTTGAGCGCCCCGATGTGAACGATGCTGGCGCTCTGTTCTTTGTGTAGTTGTCCAGCAGTTCTTTTGCATACTTTTGACTTGCCTTGATTTCTTTGACATGGAGGTCGTACAACAATTTGTTCGCTGAAACACCTGTTGTCTCTCTCAGCGCTATCTTCATTTCCGAGAGCTGGGATATCATGTTTTTTAGGAGCAGCACCATCGCCTCGTTTGCCGCTCCTTGTGTCATGTTTCCATTTTCATCAACGCTTAACTGTGCGGCGGTGACAATTGCGTTCGTTGTGTTTTCAGTTTGCTCAAGCTCCATTTTCTTTGCATTCTCTGTCATCCATGCGATTGCATCCGTTATGGCGCTTTTCACATGGTTCTCTGTTTGCACAAGAAAGTAGTAGTTTGCAGGTGATATTCCGTATTTCGCCATTATTGCCCTTTGCTGTTGAGGCGTGAGGTCTGCCTTTCCAATTGAGGCCTTTACTGCGTCCTTGACTGTGCCGCTCATATACCCATAAACATCTGTTGAGGCGGAGAGGATGTTCTTGTTTGCGTCTCCCGCTCCGCACATGTCCGCAAGGGAATATTTCACGCCCCCTGGAAGATTTATTATGTCCGTTGTCAGAGTGTCTCTTATGACCCTCGCCTGGTTCAGAAGTCTGTTCACTCTTTTGTTCGCATCCTTGATTTCGTCCCTTATGTCAAAGTCGCCGTCCCACTTTACGTTCTCCCAGTCTATGTTCTTTGCGTTCTCCACCGCCTGTTGAATCTGCTTGTATTGGTTCTCGATCTGCGTTATTGTGTTCTGCACATTGTCATAGATTCCATAAAGCTCATCCACCGCCGTGAGTCCGTTGGAGATGGTCTCCACAAGATGTGAGGACTCAACGCCGAGTATTGATGAAAGCAAGCCGTTGGTCACCGTGTCCTGTATGCCAAACGCATCCGCGCTTGCGAAAAATGGCATCGCAAGAGAGATGCACGCGATGCATAGAGGAAGAAAAACTCCCCTTTTTTTCAAGTTTATCATAATCTAATTCCCCCTAAATATTTTTTTGTGTCGCGGAAAGCATGGCGCGATAGCTCTCCCAGCCAAGTCCCTTTGTGTCCCAGCCGTTCCTCTTGTATTTCTCTCTCACTGCATCAAGGAGTTCAAAGGCGAGCGGTTTTGTGGTGTTCTTTCCGTACTCCATTTCAAGGTTGTCAAGAATTTCATGGTCGCTTGAAATCAGAGCGAGCTGAAAGTCATCGAGGTCAAGGCTGAACATACGGCAGCCGTCTGGATTCTTGAAGTAGTAGTCTCTTTTCATCTGTGCGTTGGATATGGCGACAATTTCGCTTTCTGTCAGTCCGAAGTCCGCATAGCTCTTTGCCAGCGCGGGGTTTGTCGCGGACTCGTCTGCAAGGTATATTTTGGTCAGGCACTGCTGGTCGATTGTTTCCTTTAACGATGACTTTGATGCCGCGCTCACTTCCTGCGTGGCGAATATGCAGAACACCTTCTTCTTTCGCAATGTTCGAAGCCATTCCTGGATGAATTTCGAGAAGATTGGATGCTGGAGATACAGCCACGCCTCGTCAAGAAAAAGGAATGTCAGGGGCTGTTTTTCCCCGTAAGGGACGTTCCACAGTTTCTCAAGATAGCGGAAGATGTAGAATAGGGCGGGCGCGACGGCCTTTTCAGACAAGCGCATAAGGCTTCCCATTTCTATTGTCATCAATTTTGAAAGGCTCATTGTCGTTCTGTCCGCGTCAAAAATCGAGCCGAACTGCCCTCCCATGCAGTACGGTTCGATTCCAAGTTGTATTGTGTTCTCTCCTGTGTGTGGATTCTGGTACATCGCGTACTCCTGAAAAGTCGAGAGGTCTTTGTTTGGCTTCGTTGAGACCAGGCGCAGCGTTTCCGTTATGACCTTGCTCATAGCGGGCGTTGTTTCGATTCCCTGCTGTGCTAAAAGCCCCTCTATGAACTGGGAGCACCACAGAACGCTTTCGTTGTATTCCTCAGGGCTTGATTCCTCTGGATTCTTCAATTCTGACAACGGTTGGAATGCTACCGCATCCTTTCCTGGCTCCACGTAAACGCCTCCGCCCGCCACTATGAACGCTCTGCTTGACAGCTGCTTGTCTATGCAGACGATGTTTGCATTTTCATATTTTGTTGCCTGTGCCATAAGCAGCGACATAAGCGTTGACTTTCCAGCCCCTGTTGGGCCGAAGATGAATGTGTGGCCGACATCGCGCTTGTTCAGGTTCAGGAAGAACGGCGTTCCATAGCTTGTTGAGCATACGCACAGTGGCGTGGAGCTTCCGCAGGTCTCCTCCGTGAAGTCGTTGTGTGCGTTTCCCTGCCACGCCGATGAAAGCGGAATGACATTCGCAAGGTTTTGTGTCGAGAGTAATGGACGGCGGACATTCGCGTAGACATTGCCAGGCAGCATTCCCTGCCAGGCGTTGAAATTGTTTATGCTCTCTTCCATAACGCCAAAACCGCATGCGCGGACGACCTGCTGCAGCTGTCGTGCCTTCTCTTTCGCTCGCGAAAGTCCCTTGTCCCAGCACATGAGATTTGAGGTGTAGTAGCCAAGCACGAAATTTCCCATCGTCAAGTCCTCGTTTATTTGGCTTGCCTCCGCCTCCATCGCGATTGCGCCCTGGTCAACCTTGTCAATCTCGACATTCATTGTCATTTCGGTGAACAGCGTCAGCCCAGACTTTCTCTTGGAAAAGTATTTGTCCTGGTATTTCTTCGATTCTCGAAGGGACGCTTCCTTTGAAAGGGGAATGAATCGTGTTGTCCATCGGTACTCCTGCATGGTTCTGTTGAGTCCGTCAAAGATTGCGGGATAGGTCTTGTCGGGGAAGTCCATGACGGAAAGAACGGGAACATAGTTGTCTCCGATTTTCAGTGGCATGGATGTCTCCACATTTTTGTCGCAGATGTAGTTGTCGAGGAAAAAGAATGTTCCCTCTGGATATATCAGATTTTCCTCCTCAAGGGAAACGCTCGATTTTATGTAGCTGAACAGCTCCGCGTTGTTCATGTGGTAGATCCACAGTTTGTTTTGCATTGAGCCCATGACTTTCGCGCATTCGTCAAGGAATATGTCGCATTCCCTTTGCACGGCGGCAAGGTTGTTTGTGCCGAATGGAGATTTCCGTTTTCCCTCTTGCTTCTTCTCGTCATTTCCATTGTTTTTGAAGAATATCCTTGCGGTTTTCTCCTCCGCGTCGTTTGGAAGTTGGTACACAAACGATATGTAGTACTTGCTTGTGTAGTGCTCTCCGAAGTTGTGGAAATTCTCCGCGCGTCTTTGGTCAATCAGCCATCCCGCAAGGTTTGTGAAGTCCCCTGCAGGATAGTCCCTTGTCTTGATTCTTCGTACATCGAAGAACACCGCCCAGCCTTCGTTTTTTGCAAGCGTCATAATGCTTCTGTTGAAAAGGGCTGCGACTCCTGCGATGTCAGAGGCTGCGGAGCTTTCCAAGTCTGGATACTCAACCTGGTATGTCGTCATCAATGCGCCGTCTTTTAAAAGGCAAACGCCGTTGTCAATCATAAAGGCGTATGGGAGGACATACTTCAATTGGTTCTGCTTTTCTTTGAACTGCATCATATTTAAATGTGGTATTTTCATTATGCGCTCCAGCTGTCGGGAGTCATAAGACGCTCAAGAAGTATCTCCAGCATATAGGGGTCTTTCTTGCAGACTGATTTTGCGACCAGGAACATGGCGATTCCTATAATCGAAGTCCAAATGCTCACAAGATTCATCAGAACGATTGTAAGAATGAGAATGAGCATTGCTGGCATTATGCCGATTCCCATTATCACATTGGGCTCCATAAGAACCCTGTGGACATGGGTTGCGTAGTCATACACGGAAACTTCATCCATACTTTTTGTACGCCTCCTTGCGCCTTCAAAAATTGCAGCTGCGGAGCGTTTTTAAACGACTTATCCGCAGTCATTTTTATTTGCCCGATTAGTTCGGGGTTTCGATTGTGCTTCCGTTGAAGAAGAAATTCACGATGCCTGTGGCGCAGAGGATGAGAATTGTGCCGACTACCCACGGCATAAGCTTTTTCACCGTTGCCCCTCCACCTTGCTGACCGCCAACCACGATTCCCAATGCCTCTCCAATGAGCGCGATTACAAGCACGACTTTGAGCCATGTTGAGTTCAAGACTCCAAGTATTTTTGTCGCGAAGTTGTCGAGCACCTCCACAGTCTCTCCTCCCGACTGGGCGAATATTGGAGACGCGACCATAAAAAGGAGCATGGCGAACACTGCAAGCACTCTCCAGTTTATGCCTTTGAAATTGATTTCTCTTGCCTCTTCTGCAAGAACTGTTTTGTATTGGTCTTTCATTTATGGTTTCCTCCGTTTTACGTCTGAAAGATCCTGTTTTTTTCATACCACTTTAAAATATTCATACGCTTCGTCTTGAGGACGACATCCTCAAGTGCAAAAAGCCCGCTTTGCATTGAATTGCTTTGCGCTGGCTGAACATAGTCCTTCCTGATAAAATTGTTTCTGTTTTTCATACCCCCTCTATATTAAGTTGTTGCTCTCAAGCTCCTCCATGAATGTGTGCGATTCCGCCTGGTGTGTCTCGACCATCTCGTTCACAATTGGGCCTTTGTCCGTTGGAATCATGTGTATTAACAGCTGCACTGACTTTGAGACGTCGGGCAGTTCTCCAACGATTACCTCCCTCAACAGGTCTCGAATCCTCGCAATCATCGTGAGGGCGGAGTTTGCGTGTATCGTTGTGATTCCGCCTCTATGCCCCGAGTTCCATGACTTCAAAAGCTCGTTCGCGACATCTCCGTATCGAAGCTCGCCGAATATAATGCGCGAGACATTACATCGAAGGGCCGCCCCCACGGCCTTTATGCAGTCCTTTCCCGCGGCGTAGATTGGGACGACATCCTTTGCATGGCAGACAATCTCGCCCGCGTCCTCCACTATGTAGAAGCGGTGGTCTGGCGTGAAATCGACCATCCTGTCTATTATCGCCTTTACAAGCGTTGTCTTTCCGCTGCCAGTTTCGCCTCCAACCACAATGTTCGACTGCTTCTTTATATGCTCTATCAAAAGGTCATATTTCTCCTGCGTTATTCTCCCTTCCTCAAGATAGTTTTCAAGTGAGAACACCTTTTCGCTTGGTCGTCTTATGAAAAACATCGGACGCTCCGCAGCCCTTGGTGGAAGTATGCCCTCTACTCGGCACTTCCATTTCGGAAGAACACCCTCTACGACAGGATTGTCGTTGTCAATGGTCAGTCCAAGAACGGCCGCGCTCGCAAGGATTATTTTCTTTGTTTCGACCTCGTCGAAGTATATGTCGGTGAAGACCTTTCCCATTCCAATTCCCTCGACGATGAGCCGCCCCTCGTGTCCTATCGCTATGTCGGTTACCTCTGGCTTTTCAAGATACTCCTTGATTTCGCGGAAGTCGTGCTCGAGGTTCATGAGCCACTTTTCCTGCTTGACCGTCCGCGTTATTTCATTTATGGACGTATCCATTACATTTCGCTCCCTGTTTGCTCGTATATGTCAAGCACCATGCCCTCAAGAGCTCCACGATGGTTTCCGCTCATGCTTTTGGCGCAGTCCTGCATGAACTTCTCGAACCGTTTTTCAACCATATCGTCACTCATAAACTGCTTTTCGGGCAGATGTCTCATCTGGTGTCTCGCCAGCTCCATTGTAATCATCGCCGCAAGGTCGACCTTGTTCTCCAAGTAGCCCATCTTTCGGCTCTGCTCTGACAAGGTGTGATTTAGGAGCGCAGTGTCGGAGAATGCGTTGTCGAGATGCTGCTCCAAAACCTGCCGTATGAAGTCAGACACCCCGATGCCTTTTTTCATGGCTTCTGCCCTGACCGCCTTGTCAAGTGTTGGAGTGAGACGAATCCTGATTGGTGATGATAGCCGTGACTCTTCGTTTTTTTTCATTTTCACATGCCAATTGAACTGCTACTCTTTGGGGGAATCTCGTTTCCTTCAAAAAACCACGCTTCATATTTGTCATATACATCTATTATTGCCGGCTCCTCTTCGCAGTGCAAAAAGCCGTTTTTCCAATGCTCTGTATGTCCTCCGTCATGGGTTTCAATCGCTGGTTGTGGAGTTCCAGACTCGTCCACATTGTCGTTCAGATAGCCCTGCTTGCATCTAATTGTCACCCCTTCAAGAATGTAGTCTCCGTTTGCTATTGTTCCATCCTCAAGGATGACCCTGACATTCTGAAAATTTCTGAAGTCTTTCACTTGCAACCCCTTTTCAATCAAAGAGAAAGCGGATTCAATTCTTTCATCCGCTTTGCCGATGCTTCCATTTTTCTGCAGCTTTTCGCAGCCTTTTCAAGCACTGACTTGAAGAACTCGTGCACAAAGGAGCTTTTATTTTCTTCATATTCCTCGACCATTTTTTCCATGTCGATGTCGCTTATTTCAACGACCACTTTTATTCCCATTCAAAAACCTCCTGCTGTTTTCCCTCATGGTTTTCATTTCGTCCGCAAAATTCTTTTTGTTTTGGTGTCCTGTTAGAATCACATATTCCGCCGATATGAAGTATTTGACTTTTTCAACTCCTGATTCGGAGACATGCTTCTTTTTTCTAAGAATCCCGGACACAACAACCTCTTTTCCTTTCTTGAGGAAAGGGAGTATGTGCATTGCTGGCTCTTTTATAAAGTCCACCTCTATTGTCATCGGCTCTGTCTTTGTGTATGGAACGCCCTTGTCTATGACCACAAATGTTACCAAAGGCATTTCCTCTCCGTTGCTTTTTACGAGGATACTTTCAGCATCCTCTAAAACCCGTCCATACAGTGTTATGGCGTTCATCTCAATGTCCTTAATAATAGCTTCAACAGCAGCAAGACCGCCCACAGCCTTGCGCTTCCAAATATCGCCCTTTGCTTCCATCTCCACCAGTCGAACATGTTGTACCGACAGGCATAGCCCACGATGAAATGCAGCGCGGTGCCCATGATTCCTATGACAAGAACCGCAAGCATTGTATAGCGACTGTCAAGGATGTGCGCAAACAATGCGAGCCGTCTGTCTACGATTCGGGAAATTCTCCTGATGAAGATTTTGAGCTGGTATGTCATATCGTTTTAGACTATGTCCTCTGGATATGAGTCATAGCTGTCAAGATACATTTCGTTTACATTCATCATGCCGTCGTCTTCCAGCATTTCCTCATCGGGCGTTGTTTCCTCTTCGCTTGTTTTCTTTGAGTCGAAGATCAAGTGGATTTTCCGTACGGTTATGTTGTTCGCGGAGCGTTTCTGTCCGTCCTTCTCCCACCTGTCCTGCCGCAGAAAGCCTTCGATGATGATGCGCTGACCTTTCCGCAGGTACTGTGTGAATGAGTCGGAGTTGACGAAAGTCGATATGTGAAAGAAATTCGCCTCTTCCGCATACGCTCCGCTCTTCGTTTTCCGCATTCTGTTCGTGGCGATTGAAAAGTCCGCCACCTTCTTTTCGCTGTCAAGGATTCTGAATGTTGCATTCCTTACAATCCGTCCTTGAATGACCAATGAATTTAAATCAGACATTTTTTCCTCCTTCTGTCTATTTGTACTAAATTTAAAAATGGATGTCTTTGGCTTTGCCGTGTCATCCTGTAAGCCTGTATTTTTTGTCCAGCGCGTTCACGAACTCCGTCTTTCGTTTTTTCCCTTCCTCGGAATTGAGATATGCAAGCCGCTCTGGAAGCGGAAGCTTCCGCATGAATCCCAGCAGTTCCGAGTTGTACTCGTTGCGCTCTGCGCACGGCATGGCAAGATATTTTTTGTATCGCGCAACTCTTTTCTCTTCCCCGAATTCCGAGATTTCAAAGCCGCATTTTGGGCAGCCTGTGAGATAGTCCGGCAGGAATTTCGTTCCGCAGATGGGACATGTCAACTCCCTCGCTTTTTTCTTTCGCTCTTTTTCCTCATCCTCCTTTTTTCTCTCAAGAATGCGTTCAAGATTGTTTTTGTATTCCCTGCAAATGTCCGTGCTGAAAATCAACTTGTACGCCATTCCCCTTGGACTGTCTACATGCTTTTGCTTTTTCTCGACACGCTCTTTGATGAATTCAAAGAAGCCCTCGTAGTCCGATATGCCTTTTTCGCCGAGAAATTCCAGGGCCTTTTTCGGAAAGTCCTCGTCGAACGCATCTTTTCCGAATACTTTTTCAGCGGATTCTATCACCGTAGCAGCAGTGGTTTTAGTATCACTGGTTTTAGAATCATTTAAAGCAAAGGTATTTGAGTTCCTTTCCGCAGAGGTACTGGAATACCTTTGCGAACTTTTTCCTGTGGTTTCGTTTTTCGCAAGGGTCGTTTTTGACCTTTGCGGATTTTCAGATGCGCTGGAATCCTCCGCAAAGGTACTGGAGTTCCTTTGCGGATTTGACGAGGTGACTGTGTTTGCCTTGATGTTCACCAGGCTGTCATAGAGTTCCGTTGTGCGATAGTACGAGCGTTTTCCTGTTTGGAACTGCACCGTCTTGCGGTTGAGAATCCCTTTGTCCACCAATCCGTCAAGCCGTCGTCTGACTCCCTTGTCGCTGGCTATTCCTATGACAGGCATGTCGTCCATTATTTTCGATGGCTTCACCCAGCCGTATAGCCCTTTGCTTCCGTCACATTCCTCAAAGATTCGCTTCTCCATCTTTCCACTGAAGAAATTTACAAACCAATTGAGGATGAGCGCATCCACCACATCGAGGGAATTTTCCAACAGTCTTTCCTGCGAGTATTCAAATATGCTGTATCTCATAATCTGTCCTTATGTTTTGGCTTGTTACAATTGCTTAACAGAAATGCACCGATAGAGAAAAAACAAAAAAATATTACAATGACGATTTCAATAACTGCTTCCATTATTTTAGTCCTTGAAATTTTTACAAATGTTTTTTCTATCTTTTTTTAGAATATGAATAAAATTGAAAATGCTCACATCTATAGAGAAAATAAACAAGGCTATATGCCAATTCTGAATAGCCAAGCCAATAAATCCAACGATAACAGCCAGAATGGCACATATTTTTGAAAGTTTGTTTGAATCAATCATTTTTTACCTCGTATCAACTCAAAGTATTTCTGTGCAGTCCTTTGTCAAAACGCCTTTAACTATTTCAAAGCTCATTGTGCAAAAGCTTGAATCGTATTCGCCTTTTATTTCAAATGCGATGTAATGCGCATTTCTATTTCGCGTGAGCGCGTGTCTTCGGAATTGCACTGTTTCACAAAATCACCCAATTCCTTTTTAAGCGATTCAAGGGCGATTTCATTTTTGATAAGGAAGTTTGAAAATTCCATCGCCTTTTCTGCAATTTTTGTTGATTTTTTATTTAAATTTGAGTAAGCATGTACATACTGAATAAAATACATCCTCTCCGTTTTTGATGGTCCGGAAACTTTTTCATATTCCATTTTTTATCTCCTGTCAAAATAAACGTGGCTCTTGTTTTTCTGCATTTTCTATCTGCGTTGTTTCAATTTTTTTTATTGCCCTGTCAACCTCGTTTTCTAACCTTTTGGATTCTTCCAGCACCGTATAATTCCGCGTTTTAAAATACTTTTTTTGCATTTCGCGCATTTGTTTCGTAAGATTAAAATAATCCTGCCAAGTATTTACCTCGTTCATTGCTCCACCTCCTTTCAATGTTCTTTTTATGTTTTCAATATCAGTCATTTTCTTCTTCCTCATTGTTCCCGTATACATTTTCTAAACTCTTGAAAAAACAGTCTTCACACACTATTGTCATGCCTGTCCAAAGCATAATCATAGGGTTTCTTCCACGGTAACATCTTTTTTTACAGTATGTGCATTTCATTTTCATTCCTCTTCTCTCTGCAAAAATGGGGCAAACTCACATTCCGCCCATTCTTTTTTCACCTGTTGTCTAAACGCATCAAGCGAATCGGCGACAGGAACTTCGTCAATGTTGTAATAAAGCGTTTGCTCTTCATTTATGCCTTTCAGTCTTTCACACTGCGCTCCGTTGCTGTTCATCCAGTTGTCGAGTAGAAATATTGCGTCACATTTTCTTCTCATACAGTCTGATATGTCCATATAATCGGAGTATGTGAAGCCCTGATACTCGACAAGCCACGCAGGGTTCATTACGCTGTGTCCCTTCTTTTTGAGTCGCCTCTCTGCCTTGAGAAAATTCCTCTTGTAGTTCTTGTCTCCTGTGATTTTTCCCGCTATGTAAATTCTCATTTTGAATTCAACCTCTCTATCTCTTTTGCTGCTTTTGGTGATTTACGGACAAAGCGTTTTTCTCCGATTCGGACGATATAAAACTTTTCGTTTAACACAGAGAGAGTCTGAATCTTGACAGTCGCTTTATCCGTATTATTCGTCATAGTGCTTTCTAGTCCTTGTATTCTGCATCTAGTTTTGGTGCGATTACGCTGAATGTGAAATCCTCGAATAATTCGTTGTTTTCTATTTCCTCTGCAGAGTTGCATCCTCCACGAATCATTTCACAGATTTTTTCCCAAACGCTGTATGCCCCATCGGAAAAGCCTTTCTCCCAGCCATCTTTCTTGCCTTCCTTGTATCTTTCGATAAGCCGTTTGTCGTACTCGTCGTTCTCCCAAGGATCTCTGTGCGGCCGTTCGATTCCATCCGTGTGGCTGAAATTCAGGCTTGTAGGATTTCCTGCGTTTCCTTCAGAAAGTGAATCGGAAAGAGAGTCGTCACTGGAAAAAGATTCTTCTCCCTCATCTTCAGATGGCGTTGTTTCCTCTGTTTGACTTGTTTCTGCAGCGTGATTCTTTGAGGCATGAATTTCCTTGTCAGCCTTGTTTATTGTCGTTTCGCCCGATGCAATTTTTTCCCGTGTCTCTTCATCCGCATTCTTTATGACATTTATAGCCTTGTTCACTGTTCTTTGTGAAAGTCCCAGCGTTTCCGCGATTATTTCTGCAGTCTTGCCTTTCATATTTTTCACATAGTCAGAGCCCATAAGTTCCTCTATGAATTTCAAGAGCTCCTCTGGAGCAAGATTCCTTCTGTCAACCTGAAGATGAAGTACATGCAGAAAGCATTCCTCCTCGCTTGCAAATTTATCCTCATAATAGGGGACTGTTGCGATTCCAGTTTTCTTGCATGCGGCCATTCTTGTGTAGCCGTCAATCAGATAGTTATGCAAAGTGCCATCTTCGTCAGTGACTTTCCAGATGTGTACTGGCTGCGAGTTGTCGAAGCCGTTCTTCTCCATTGAGCCTGCGATTCGGTTCAAAAGGTCATCGTCAATTTTGAAGAGCGTTTGGAATTTTTCATGCGGCTCTATCTCGTTTACTTGTATCTGCTTGCTGAGCTTGAGCCCCCCATCGGCGAATGGCGCTGTGCCTCCCAGCTTTGTCAATGTCAGTTGCTTTGCCATTTTTTTTCTGACCCCTTAAAACATATCTATGATTTCATCCGAGCCCGTGATAATACAAGCTAGCTTGTTGAATGCCGTTGCAAGTTGCTGGCTTCCTCGCATCCTTGATTTCATTGAAACTTTTTCGTCTGTTTGTGTATATTTGTTCGATGCTGGCGTTAACGGAACTTGAATGTCTTTAAGAATTATGTCAAATTCTTTTTCAAATACTCTTGCGAACTGCGACTGTATTGAATTTCCAAACGGTGCATGGCTTTCCTTCCAAAATGTGTAAAACAAATACCATTTTTCGACTTGTTCTGGAAGCTCGTCGTAAAGGTGTGATTGCAGGAATTTTGTTGTAGTCAGATTGAAGAAGTCGAGCTGCACTGGTGTGAAAATATAGTCAGCAGCGTACAATGCGTTCATAACGAGGTTGTCATAGGTCGGCGCGGTGTCAATGATTATGAAGTCATAGCCTTTTTCAGGGAGTGTCTTTTTTAACGCGTGGTAGTCAATTGACCGTATGTCGAATAGGCGCAAAGAGGAGGGGACGATGTCTATGTTTTTAATTCTCGAACTGACGATATAGTCATCCGTTGTCCTATGGGTTAATGCCTCTGCAACATTCTGCTCTGGAAATTCATTTGCGATTCCCATTGTGTAGTAGATTGTCGATGAATTGTTCGTGTCCATATCAAAGAATAGAACCTTGAATCCTCTTGCTGCCAAATTGTTTGCCAGCAACACTGCGTCAGTGGATTTTCCCACTCCGCCTTTCATACTTGAAAATGTAATAACCATAATTCTTCCTTGGTCTTGAATCGTTCGTAAGAGGTAAATCTGTGCCGTATGTTGTTCAAAACCGTGTAATCAATCCGCTGGAAGTGAATCTGCCTGCCCAAGACGATTTTCTCAAAATGATGCAACATTGCACCTTTTTGTTCCAACGGTTTGTAAAAATAAAAAAGAGGTTGCGAGAAGAATGGGATTTTTCTCACAACCTCTTTTTAGCCGCGAAAGCGACCGTGCCTGTTCCCATTCAATACACGCATGGACGCTCTGATGGAAACATTTTTTCAACAATAATTGTTTTTTTTAATGATAATTATTTGAGATATGCAGTATAATGACAGCTCCATTAAACGAAATTCCAACATTGACCAACCCCCTTTTATTTGCTATGATAAAGTAATCGAAAGCCCGGATGGCGGAATTGGTAGACGCGCTAGGTTCAGGTCCTAGTGGGAGCAATCCTATGAGAGTTCAAGTCTCTCTTCGGGTATTATTTTTCATTATACAGATATTCACACAAAGATTGACAATACCGCATTGGAATGACTCAAGAGTTTTGGAAGAGGTTTCGCACAAGAATAATATCTGCAAGACCTGCGGAAAAGGAGAAAATTGATGATTAGTGCGCCCCATGTAAAGAAAGAACAAGTTTTTAAATTTATTAAGGAACAAAAGACGGCTCTGATTTCATCGGTTGACGAAAACGGTTTTCCGAATACAAAGGCAATGCTTGCGCCTCGTAATATACGTTGCAATTTATCAAATGTTCTTATGATAACAATCAGAGATATAAATAA